>ERZ791632.283-NODE-283-length-15706-cov-5.31046_pt1 | contig 15706 bp, 10 predicted proteins | sample MGYA00510263_ERZ791632 | MGnify/ENA primary metagenome ERZ791632 (study PRJEB30046, sample SAMN00715181) | human gut metagenome | study: EMG produced TPA metagenomics assembly of the A metagenome-wide association study of gut microbiota in type 2... | reverse complement strand
CAGCATGACAGGAGGCACGTGAATGCCATCGGCAATCATTTCGACAGTCATGTCCTCAAGTGCAAAAATGCTTTCTACTGTGCCAGGCACCTTAAATTCGCGGTTCTTGTAAACCACCGGCATGGCATTGTAGAAGTGTGTGGCATGAGTCATACCAGCATCGTGGCCGGCCACCACGTCCTCGTAAGTGGCGCGTGTGTGGGCAATGGCAGGTAAAACGCCATGTTTGCGGCAGGCGGTGATAAACTCAACCGAGCCGGGGAGTTCGGGCGCCTCGTCCCAACGCTTCAGACACTTGTATTTCTCAAGCAGCGGTTCATACTCTTCAGCCACGGGAGCCTTGATCCACTCGGGAATTTGCGCACCAGCTTGTTTAGGGTTGAAATACGGACCCTCGAGGTGCAGACCGAGCACGGGGCTATTCTCTTCAGCCATCAATTTGTCACAAGTTTGGCAGGCAGCCTCAATCATGGGCACGGTTGACGATGAAAGTGTGGGGAATATTGAGGTCGTGCCGTGCTTGGCATGGGCGTTGATGGCTACGCGGAAAGCCTCTTCGGTACCCTCCATAAAGTCGCGTCCACCACCGCCGTGGACGTGCATTTCGATGCCGCCAGGCACAATAGTGCAACCCTTCGCATCAATGATTTTGGCACCCTCAACGTGCAAGTCGTTGTTGCTAACGGCTTTGATTTTGTTACCTTCAACAATTACAGAACCGCCCTTGAGCCAACCCTGTGGGGTGAGAATGCGGCCATTAATGATTTGCTTAAGCATGATAGAATTAAAGTTTGATTGGCAGAATGGCTTGGTGTGCGTTACAGGGCAAATATGATATGCTGTCACTACGGGTTAGGTTAAAGCCTCCCTGCCTGAATGATATCAAGTTGATTACAATAGCGGGGCGTTGGCCGAATTTGTTGACGGACAAATGAACGACGAGTTGTTGTGCCCTTTTGGCCGTGTCCCCCGTCAGTATCACACATTCGCAGGTCGAAAAGAGCAAGGCGTGCCTACTTGTCAGCCTGTTAATATGTTAGCCCGTTAATGCTTAATTCCGCTAACGTCATAGCAAAGATAAGCATATTTTTCTAACTTTGCACTCAAAATCTAAATAAATGACTACTAAACAACGTGAAGACCGCCGGCTGCGTCCTCGTCGCCGTGGTTGGCTTGCGCTCATGCCGCTTGTGTTGCTTGCGCTGCTTATGGCAGTGATGGGCATATTGATGAACGACTTTTCAAGTGTGCCGATGACCATCGTGTTTTTGTTTACAGGTATAGCCTCATTGCTCACATTACGTGGTTACAGTATTGATGAGCGTGTGCGTGCCTTTTCGCATGGTGCCGGCAGCAGCGACCTCTTATTGATGGTATGGATATTTGTGCTTGCAGGCGCTTTTGCTGCATCGGCCAAGGATATGGGCGCGGTAACGGCAACGGTCGATCTGACCATGAGGTGCTTGCCCGGAAACATCTTGCTTGCCGGGCTGTTCCTTGCATCGTGTGTGGTGTCGCTTTGTATAGGCACGTCGGTAGGCACCATCGTGGCACTTGTGCCAATGGCGGCTGAAATGTCGGCACGCACAGGGGTGTCATTACCCTTCATGGTGGCTATAGTGGTGGGCGGCTCCTTCTTCGGCGATAATCTTTCATTCATATCCGACACGACTGTGGCTGCCACCCGTACCCAGAATTGTACCATGCGCGACAAGTTTCGTACCAATTTCCGCATTGTGCTGCCGGCTGCCATTCTGTGCTTTGGTATTTACGCCTTTATGGGTTTTGAGCAAGGTGTGGTATCAGCCAATGCTCAAGGCATCTTGCATCTTTGGCGAGTGCTGCCTTATGCCGTGGTGCTTGTAGCGGCGTTGTGCGGCATGAACGTTATGATGGTGCTCTGTGTTGGCACGCTTTTAACGGGTGTGGTTGGCATAGCCGAGGGGGCTTACACGCTTTCGGGTTGGTTGCTCTCCATGGCGCATGGCATAACGGGCATGGGCGACTTAATTCTCATCTCCATGATGGCTGGAGGCCTATTGGCAGTTGTGCGCAAGGGTGGGGGAGTTACCTATCTCGTGCGTGTGCTGACCCGCCGTGTGCACTCGCGTCGTGCGGCAGAGTGTTGTATCGCGTCATTGGTTGCACTTACCAACTGCTGCACAGCCAACAATACTGTGGCCATATTGTCGGTTGGGGCAATAACTAAAGACATCAGTGTGCGCTATGGTGTGGACAAACGTCGTGCGGCAAGCTTGCTCGATATATTCTCATGCGTGGTCCAAGGCATTATACCATATGGTGCCCAGTTGCTCATGGCCAGTGGGCTGGCTCTTGTAAGCCCGATGCAGATTATCCCCAATCTTTATTACCCAATGTTGCTGGCATTGTCGGCAATTTTAAGCATAGCCGTAACAGGCAGGAATAAAGGACAAACAAAAAAATAACCACATTATAATAATGAAAAAGAAAAAGCGCAAATTCAAGCGTAGTTTCAAAATCTTTGTAGCAGTAGTCGTAGCCATAGTCGCTTTGCTCTGCATAAGCCGCTGCCGTTGGGGCAGTGAAAATGAAGGCAAATCCTTGCCCGAAAGCCGCATGCCGCATCTGAACGACTCGCTAACTAATGAAAAGTCGAATTTCGATGGTGCGGCCGAGATGGACAGTCTCATTGCCAAATATCTCAAGCGTTGGGAGGTGAATGGCGCACAGTTGGCTGTGTCGCGCAACGACTCTCTGGTTTATGCCAAGGGATATGGTTGGGCAGAGAAGGAAAAGAACGACCCCATGCGTCCGTCTAATATTCTGCGTATAGCTTCTGTGTCGAAGCTGATCACAGCCACAGGCATTATGAAACTGCAAGAAAAGGGCAAGTTAAAGCTTACCGACCATGTTTTTGGCCCTCAAGGCATATTAAATGATACAGCTTACACCAATGCCATAACCGATAAACGCTATTTCGACATCACAGTTGACGACTTGTTGCGCCACAAAGCCGGTTTTACGCGATATGCGGGCGATCCCGTGTTCTCAACCCGTTATATTATGATGCAGAACCACTTGAGCACACCGCCCGACCATCATGCGTTGCTGCAAATTGTGCTCAAGCGTCATTTGGGCTATCAGCCCGGGGGCGATATGCAGAAGTATTGCAATATAGGCTATTTGTTGCTGTCGATGATTATCGAGAAACGTTCGGGCACAACCTACGAACAGTTCATACAGCGCGAGGTGCTGCAGCCGGCAGGTTGCTTTGGCTTCAAAATAGCTGGCAATTACTATAAAGACCGTCACCCTGGCGAGGTGAAATATTACATGCACAAGGAGGCCGAACCCATTCAAGAGTTTAACAACAGCGGCCGCATGGTGGTTAAGTGCTATGGCGAGAACGACATTACGAGTTCGGCAGGTGCTGGTGCATGGTGTGCTTCGGCAGCCGAATTATGTCATTTTATTTCGGCCATTGACGGCGATGCGCATTATCCTGACATACTTACAGCGCAGTCGGTGCAGACAATGACCAAGGATATGGGTGAACACCGCTTCTCAATAGGTTGGAATTTCACCCCAACGGAAAAGCCTTGGACGCGCACAGGTACGCTCTCGGGGTCAAGTGCACTGGTGGTGCGCTACCCCGACACCAATCAGTGTTGGGTGCTGATAACCAACACCAGCACATGGAAAGGCCAGGGGTTTGCCAAAGATACCATGGCCTTGTTTGAAAAGCTCCGCCAAAAGTATGGCGCTTCCATGCGTCCGCTGGGTGTAGATTTTGCTTTCACCAAATAGCCTCGCGCGCGCGTCCGGCATTTTATTGCCATTTTGTCTGCACTCTGCACTAAACGTGGTAAACGTGCTGAAAATCAATGCGCTACGGCGTGTAGACAACTTCGATTCTTATCTGCACTCTTGTCTGCACGCAGTTGTATTTGTCTGCACGAAAAAGTGGTGTAGCAGTGTTTATATGCACGCCATGTACGACAACCGCTGCACGTCATGGGCTTGCATGCACTATGGCAGTGTGAGGCGCAGCAAACGATAACGGGAGGTAGTACCGACAGTTTGTCCGACTGTTTGTGCTACCTCCCGTTATTGTTTTTTTTTCTTCCTCCCGTTTTTCTTCTTTCGCCTCTTGTTGTTGTGTCGTTAATTTGCAGATAATCGTGCAGGCATAGTGCAGACGGAGTGTAGATGAAATGCACCTTTGTATACACTCCATAATGCAATGATAATCAGCTGTTTATGTGCGAAAGTGCAGAGTGTAGACAAAAATTGATATTTTAATTTACTGTTGGTAAAACATGAACTTGCACACACTATACGAAGCAAGGCGGTTAGGTAAATTCTTTATGTATGTAAAAATGAAAGCACCCTGGATTTAGTAAGACGGTAAATCCAGAGTGTAATTGATGTGCCTTTGGGGGTAGATGACTAATTTGTAATAAGGAAAGATTTTTTTGTAAATTCTGTTGAGGGTTACTGATGGTTCCTAATTTGCATTAAGTGGATAAAATGCTTCATGTCCTATGATAATAGCCTGTTATGGTGCCAACATATTCGCATATAGAGTTAATTATTGTATAATTCGCGGGGGGGGTAAAATAATATACTTACTTTTGTCACAGCAATAGTTTAATCAATATTTTATAATTAAAGGTTGCGCCCGACACGTATTAGGGAAATAAAGATGAAAAAGACATTACTTGTTGTTTCAGCACTTTCTGTAGCCTTGGCTTCACAGGCACAAATTCTTAAACCAGAGTCTGTATTGGGTGATATGAGAGTACCTGTACCAGTACCAGGAATGTTCACTTGTGATGGAAAGAGTCGTATGTCTAATTACTTAGATCATAACGAGAAAAATGTGAAGGTTTATAACGAGGACCTTGAAGTCGAAAAAGAATTCGATTTGGTTCTGCCTAATGCGCAAAGCTATGCAGTGACTAAATATCGCGAACTTTTGTGGAAAAACATGCCTCAATTTGACATGGTGGTGGATTATGCATTCGATCCAGTTGCAATAGAGAACGTGACAGCAGATCAGATACGTGATGATATGAACTATAGATACGAATACGAAAACCCCGCCGGGCTACGAAGACTATTTGGTAAAGAGGCCGTAATAACGGAAACTTCAAGAACCGCTACCTCTGTGTCTTTTGACATAAGTGTAAACAAAGATTCTTTGGAAGTAAGTAAGGACTATAATGGTAAGTTGACAGGTCACTATTATATAGGTAAAATCACGTACTCCTTAGGGGATTCTTTGATGTCGAGCGGTGTTAGGGTGCCATGCGGCAAATATTCTGGCATATTGAAGTATTATGGACCCTCTCTTACAGGTGCTTGGAAAGAGGATCCAGAGAAAAGTGATGAGCGAAGTTTTGAGATAAGGCCAATAAATTTGTACTACTATGATATGGCGTCTCTTTATGACGATGGCCATTTCCTTATTACGCAAAATCTTTTTAATGCTGACAAAGCGTACGAGTATGTCGTTCCTATATGCCAACAATCAGTTGTAAGAACCGAAGAAACAGACCTTGATGGTGATGGAGAGGCCGATCAAATAACGACATGGTATGGCTGTGATTATCCAGGGTTCAAGATAATGCAAGATAACGGAAATGTGGTTGCTACTATAATGTTAGATGAAGGATATTCGCTTAATACATATGATAGTGACTTCACTTTTGTTCATTTCGAGAATAAGAATTACATCGTTGCAAATGTGCAGAAAGCAGGGAACGATGGTAAGACCGAGTACGCAAGTGTATTCTATGCGATAACTCCTGGTGACGCTGCCTCAATTAAGGCCGTACGTACTGAACGCACTGGATTAAAAGCAACGCCAGAGCTTGCTCGCAAGAATGAAATGGTTGTCGTGGATTTTAGTACGATAGAAAATGCCAAACTGCTGAGTGTGGTGAATGGTAATGGACAAACAGTAATGCAAGTGCCGGTAGCTAATGGTCAGACGTCTTACAGATTGAACACTTCTAACTTGCCAGCTGGTTTGTATGTGGTGAAAGTTGACAATGGCAAACGAATGACTGAAAGTTGTAAAATCGTGGTGAGATAACTTGCACCATTCCCATAAATAATTTAAGCCCTTAGTCGTAAGCAAGCGTTAATAGCTGTACTTATGGCTAAGGGCTTTTGTTGAGCTTGGAGCTTATGTGGCTTTTGAACAAGTTACTTTTTCAGCACAGGTTCGCAGGTCGAGTTGACACCCAACTTCTTGAAGATTTTTTGGTCCACTTCACTCAGCATGACGGTGCAGTGTACCTGGCAGCCGCGCAATTTGGGCAGCTGCTCGAGCGCCTTGCGGCAGTTGTCATCGTTTTCAGACAAAACAGAAAGCGCCACAAGCACCTCATCAGTGTGCAAGCGGGGGTTGTGTCCGCCAAGGTATTGTATCTTGGTGTGCTGTATGGGCTCGATCATTGACTGCGGAATGAGTTTGAGTTGGTGGTCAATGCCAGCAAGGTGCTTCATGACATTGAGTAGCAAGGCAGCGCTGCAACCAAGTAATTCGCTCGAACTGCCTGTAATGATGGTGCCATCTTCGAGTTCCATGGCCGACGAAGTGTGGCCAGTTTCCTTCAAGCGCTCTTTAGCTGCCGTAGTTGTTCGACGGTAGTCGGTAGTGATGCCGGCTTGATTAAAGAGAATTTGTATTTTGCTGATTTCGGCTTCGTTGCAAGCACCGTGGGCCATCTTGTTGGTGGCGGCGTAATAACGGCGTATAATTTCGTCCTTTGATGCTTCGCAGCAAGCCTCATCATCGCTGATGCAAAATCCCACCATGTTAACGCCCATGTCGGTGGGCGATTTATAAGGATTGGCACCATAGATGCCCTCAAACAGCGCATTGAGCACAGGGTATATCTCAATGTCGCGGTTGTAGTTGATGGCTATTTTGTTGTAAGCCTCCAGATGGAACGGGTCAATCATGTTGACGTCGTTGAGGTCGGCAGTGGCGGCTTCATAGGCAATGTTGACCGGGTGCTTGAGTGGCAGGTTCCATACGGGGAAGGTCTCGAATTTGGCATATCCGGCTCTGATGCCGCGTTTGTTCTCATTATATAATTGGCTGAGGCAAACAGCCATTTTGCCACTGCCGGGTCCGGGGGCCGTGACAATAACCAGCGGACGTTCGGTTTCAACATAGTCATTTTTGCCAAAGCCCTCGTCTGAAGCAATGAGCTTGACATCGTGTGGGTAGCCTTCGATCAGGTAATGGCAGTAGGTTTTGATGCCGTCACGTTCAAGTCGCTGCTTGAATTGTGTGGCAGCCGGTTGTCCGTTGTAGTGGGTGATGACTACAGAGCCAACCATGAACCCGCGGTTTTGGAATTCGCCTCTGAGTCGGAGTACGTCCTCGTCGTAGGTGATGCCAAGGTCGGCACGTTTCTTGTTTTTCTCAATGTCGGCGGCACTGATAACAATAACTATTTCAATGCTGTCGCTGATTTTTTGAAACATGCGCAGTTTGCTGTCGGGCATAAATCCTGGCAGTACGCGACTGGCGTGATGGTCGTCAAACAATTTGCCGCCAAGTTCCAGATAGAGCTTGCCGTCAAATTGCGAAATACGTTCTTTGATGTGTTCAGACTGAATGCGCTGATACTTTTCGTTGTCAAATCCTATTCTCATTTTGTGTGCTTCGAGTTTGGTGCAAAGTTACGCAAAACATTGTAGTAAACGGGAGCGGAATGCTTAAAATGCGTGCGGGTGCCTCTAAAAAAGTTGGGTGTACCCGTTGGCGGAATAAGTTAACAGGTTGGCGAATTAACGGAGTGACACGTGTGTTTGTCAGGTTTCTGCGTTCCTTATTCTTCTGTCTTTTACATAAAAAAGAGTGCAGGACATACTTAGTCGTCAACCAGCCAATCCGTTATCTCGTCAGCCAAAAAATCGGTCAACGGGGTAAGCATGGCTTGAGTTGTCCGCATCGTGTGTCAATTACCTTATTGCAATCTGTAATATACATTTGGGGCGTTTTGTACCTTTTTCTGCACTAAAAATTACTAATGGGCACACTTTCAAGGAAAACTAACACACTGCATTCAGTTTTTTTGCCGTACCTTTGCACAAAGTTTATATTGGGGCGTAGTATGTACCAATGTAAACGGAAAGAAGGAAACACAAATAAAATACTTATAACAAACAACACATGAAGAAAATCGCTTTATGGGTGCTTACCGCAGTGGTCTTGACCGGTTGCGGCAGCAAGTCAAAACAGATGGGCGAAGCCAGCAATGACTTTGCAGTAGAAACTGTACAAACCACGTCGGCTGACTTGAAGACATCGTATCCGGCAACAATCAAGGGTATGCAGGATATCGAAATCCGTCCGAAAGTGTCAGGCTACTTGGTAAAACTGCTTGTTGACGAAGGTTCAACTGTTCGTAAAGGTCAGCCTTTGTTTTTGATTGATTCTGAACAATATCGTGCTGCGGTAAAGGCAGCTCAGGCTCAAATTCGTGTGTGCCGAGCCAATATTGCCACTCAAAAACTTACGGTGGAAAATAAGCGTATGCTCTTTAAGCAGAATATCATTTCGAGCTACGACTTGAAGATGGCCGAAAACACTTTGGCTTCGTACGAGGCCCAGTTGGCATCGGCTGAGGCCCAGTTGCAGAGCGCACAGGACAACTTGCGCTGGTGTACGGTTACAAGTCCGGCAGATGGTGTGGTGGGCTCAATTCCTTATCGTGTAGGTAGCTTGGTAAGTGCACAATCGGCTGATCCTTTGACCACCGTGTCAAACATATCAAAGATGTATGTTTACTTCTCAATGACCGAGAAGCAATTACTTGCCCTTACGCGTGAGGCTGGTGGTGTGAATGCTGCCATTAAGAAGATGCCTGCAGTGAGCCTTTTGCTCTCAGATGGCTCAACTTACAGCCAGAGCGGTACTATCAGTACTGTAAGCGGTGTGATAGACTCTTCAACGGGTTCGGTGCAGATGCGTGCTACATTTGACAATGCACAGCACATTCTCCGCTCAGGTGGTACGGGTTCAATCCTTGTTCCTACTCATTCAAACGATGCCATCATTGTGCCACAGAGTGCTACATTTGATGTGCAGGACAAGAAGTTCGTTTATGTGTTGAACAACGATAAGACTGTTGCCACTCGCGAAATTACTGTGCTGCCGCAGAATGATGGTCAAACTTACGTAATAGCCTCGGGCCTCCGTTCGGGTGAGCGCATCGTAGTAGATGGTGTGAACCAGTTGAAGAATGGCCAGAAAATCAATCCTATTACGCTTGCTCAGCTCCGTGCTAACCAAAAGAAGGAACAGCAGGCCATGAAGGACGGCAAGATGCCGGGCGAAAAGTAATAAAGGCTCAAAGCATAATCAAGTATAATAATATGTGCAGCAAGCGGATTTAGGGCTTTGGCTTAGCAGCCGCTTGTTGTTTATCAATTAAATATATTAGCAATATGACACTTGATCGGTTTATTAACCGTCCGGTACTCTCTACCGTGATATCAATTGTGATTGTCATATTGGGTGTATTGGGTTTGGTATCACTCCCAGTTGTCCAATATCCTGACATCGCACCACCTACTGTGCAGGTGAGCACCACCTATACGGGTGCAAATGCGCAGACCGTGTTGAACTCCGTTATTGCTCCGCTCGAAGAGCAAATCAATGGTGTGGAAAACATGGACTACATGACATCTACTGCAACCAATACAGGTGCTGCCACCATACAGATAACCTTTAAGATGGGTACTGACCCTGATATGGCAGCCGTGAATGTGCAGAACCGTGTGGCTAAAGCACAGGGTTTGTTGCCCTCGGAGGTAACGCAGGTAGGTGTGATTACACAGAAGCGCCAGAGTTCAATGTTGATGATTTTCTCTGTTTCGGATACAGAGGACCGCTACGATGAGGCTTTTGTTGAGAACTATGCAAAAATTAACATCATTCCGCAGATTCAGCGTGTAAAGGGTGTGGGTGATGCCATGGTGATGGGTGCCGACTATTCTATGCGTATTTGGCTCAATCCAGAGAAGATGGCAGAATACCACTTGATGCCTACGGACATCAGCGGTGTGTTGGCTGAGCAGAACATTGAGGCCGCACCTGGTAACATCGGTGAACGTGAAAACCAGACATTCCAGTACACTTTGCGTTACAAGGGTCGTTTGAGCCAGGTTCCTGAATTTGAGGATATTGTGATCAAGGCTAATCCTGATGGTACGATTATTCACTTAAAGGATGTGGCACGTGTAGAACTTGGCCGTGTAAGCTATGGCTTCTCGGGTAAGGTAAATGGTCACAAGTCAGTAACTTGTATGATTTCGCAGATGGCAGGTTCAAATGCAACTGAAATCATTCAGGACTGTGAGAAGTTGCTTGATGATGCACAGAAGGGCTTGCCTCAAGGCTTGAAGATTACTGTGGCTCAGAACGTAAACGACTTCCTTTTTGCCTCTATTCACGAAGTGATCAAAACCTTGATAGAGGCATTTATCCTCGTGTTTATAGTGGTGTATATCTTCTTGCAGGATATGCGAAGCACCATCATACCATCTGTGGCTATTCCTGTGGCTTTGATTGGTACATTCTTTGCTCTGTATGCCATTGGTTTCTCAATCAACTTGCTGACACTTTCGGCCATGGTGCTGGCCATTGCTATTGTGGTGGACGATGCCATTGTGGTGGTGGAAGGCGTGCATGCCAAGTTGGACCAAGGTTACACGTCGGCACGAAAGGCTTCAATCGATGCCATGCGTGAGTTGGGCTCGGCCATCGTGTCTATTACGCTCGTGATGATGGCAGTGTTTATTCCGGTGAGCTTCATGTCGGGTACCTCGGGCGTGTTCTACCGTCAGTTTGGTTTGACCATGGCCATTGCCATCGGTTTCTCAGCTTTGAACGCCCTTACGCTTTCGCCTGCCCTTTGTGCCATCTTGCTGAAACCGCACAAGGCACATGGTGAGGAGGAAGAATCGTTGAAACAACGCATGGGCACGGCTTACAAGGCTGCTGGCCGAACAATGTATCAGCGTTATGCCGAAAGCATTGGCCGCATACTTCATCCCAGTATCACTCTGATATTGGTTGTAATCTCTATCCTCGGCTTGATATTCGGTGGCTTCAACTTTGATTCGCACCCTGTCATCACTGTAATTCTTTCAATCGTAGCTATATTGGCCTTTATCGGTCTGACTACGAAAAAATTCCAGAACTCTTTCGAGGCTTCGTTCGACAAGATATTGAAGTCTTACAAAAAGAAGGTGCTTATCTTCATTCAACGCCCTTGGCTCTCACTCGGCTTTGTCGCTGGTAGTATTGCCTTGTTGGTATGGATGATGAATATCACGCCTACGGCCATGGTGCCCTCTGAAGATACTGGTACCATTATGGGTGTTGTAACCATGCCTCCTGGCACATCGCAAGACCGCACTGAAGCTTACCTTAACAAGGTAGACAGCCTCGTGCGTTCATGTCCGGCTGTTGAAATCAGCACCATTGTATCGGGTTACTCGTTCATTGGTGGTCAAGGTCCTTCGTATGGTTCGTTCATTATCAAGTTGAAGGATTGGGAAGAACGCTCTATGAAGGAGAGTTCAACCGTAATCTTTGCCAACTTGTATCTGCGTTCGCGTGACGTGTTTAAGGATGCACAGGTTCTCTTCTTCCAGCCGCCTATGATTAGTGGTTATGGTGTGACAAATGGTTTCACGTTCAACTTGCAAGACCGTACCGGTGGCGACTTGAACAAGTTCTATCAGGTGGCTCAGACTTTCTTGGCAGACTTGCAGAAGCGTCCTGAAATCGAATCTGCTCAGACGACCTTCAACACCAACTTCCCTCAATATACTATTGATATTGATGCGGCCAAGTGTAAGCGTGCCGGACTTTCGCCCAGGGATATCTTGACAACGTTGCAAGGTTACTATGGTGGTCTTTACGCTTCAAACTTCAACCGTTTCGGTAAGATTTATCGTGTAATGATACAGGGTGAACAGGCCGACCGTGCAAACCTTGAGAGTCTGTACAAGATAAAGGTGCGTAATGGCAGTGAAATGGCTCCTATCACTGAGTTCATGACGGTAACCCCGACCTATGGTCCTGACAATATCAACCGTTTCAATATGTACACCTCTATGTCTGTGAATGGTAACCCTGCATCGGGATATACTTCGGGTCAGGCTATTAAGGCTATTGAAGAAGTGGCTGAAAAGAGTTTGCCTACGGGTTATTCGTTTGAGTTCTCGGGCCAGACTCGTGAGGAACAGCAGAATTCAGGCAGCTCCACTGGTATCGTGTTTGTGCTTTGCTTCGTGTTTATCTACTTGTTGCTTGCTGCCCAGTACGAAAGTTACATGTTGCCTTTCGCTGTGTTGCTTTCAGTGCCCTTCGGTTTGGCTGGCTCATTCCTCTTTATCCAGGGTGTAGGTGCTATCAACAATGTGTTGCCTATTTTTGGCGAGGCTGCAAATAATATTTATGTGCAGATTGCACTTATCATGTTGATGGGTCTGTTGGCTAAGAATGCCATCTTGATTGTAGAGTTTGCTCTTGAACGCCGAAAGATGGGTATGAGCATCTCTTGGGCTGCAGTGCTTGGTGCTGGTGCCCGTCTGCGTCCTATCTTGATGACGTCTTTGGCCATGATTATCGGTCTGTTGCCTTTGATGTTCTCATTTGGTGTAGGTGCTAATGCCAACCGCTCGCTTGGTACATCTGCCATTGGCGGTATGTTGATTGGTATGTTATTCCAGATCTTTATCGTTCCTTCGTTGTTCGTGATCTTTGAATATTTGCAGGAGAAGATCAAACCTATCACATGGGAGGATATGGATAACAGTGAGGCAAGCTCAGATATTGAACAATACACTAAATAATGCCAGTAAAGGTGCATTAGGTGATATGTAAAACTGGTAATAGGTAGAATGTTGTTGCACGGCATGAGGTTCATGCAATGATGTTTTACTTATTACTTCAACCTCTTTGGTTGTTCATGGTTTTACTTGTTACTTAACGCTTCAATAAATTACATATATGAAAATCAATTTTCCTATCATAGGTTGTGCCATGCTGATGGCAAGTTGCTCGGGTATATACAAGAACTACGAGCGTCCTCAGACATTGGCACAAGGTATTGACAGCTTGTATCGCAACACAACAACTGATGTGGTTAAAGCTGATACCGCCAGCTATGGCAATACACCATGGCAGGAGGTGTTTACCGACCCGCAACTGCAGGCTCTTATCAACAAGGCATTGGCAAACAATACTAATTTGCTTAATGCTGATTTGAGTATTCAGCAAATCCAGGCTGGTTTGAAAATGCAGCGCCTGGCTTACTATCCGAGCATAGCCTTTCAACCACAGGGAACCATGTCAAGTTGGGACTTTAACAAGGCCAGCAAAACTTATGCTTTCCCGATAGCAGCAAGTTGGCAATTTGGTTCGATGGGTTCAATTCGTAACACGAAAAAACAGTACGAGATGAACCTCGAAATGACTAAAGCTGCAAAGCAAGCTACACGTACTGCTATTATAGCCAATGTGGCCAACCTTTACTACACGCTGCAAATGCTTGATGAACAGCTTAAGACAACGCAGGAGACTATCGGCATTTGGGCTGAGAATGTGCGCGCAATGGAGGCCATGAAGGAGGGCGGTATGACAAATCAGGCTGCCGTGTCGCAGGCTAAGGCAAATTACTATAATTTGCAGAGTACTGTGCCTGCACTGCAAAACAGCATAACACAAACTGAAAATGCGCTTTGTACTTTGTTGTGCGAGGCTCCGCACAATATCGGTCGTGGTGCTTTTAATGCAGATAATTTCCCAGCACAATACTCTGTCGGAATGCCGGTTCAGCTGCTGGCCAACCGTCCAGACGTACATGCTGCTGAAATGAAGGTGGCATCGGCTTTCTATGGCGTAAACGTAGCCAAGTCGGCTTTCTATCCTTCGCTCAATATAACAGCGCAGGGAAGTTGGACGAACAATGCTGGCGCTATTGTCAATCCAGGCAAGATACTTGCCACTTTGCTCGGTTCGATTACTCAGCCGCTTTTTACCAATGGCAAACTCAAGGCAAACTTGAAGATCTCGCAGTTGCAGTATGAGGCTGCACAAAATGATTTCAAATCGACCTTGTTGAGTGCCGGCCAAGAAGTGAGCAATGCTCTTGCACAATATCAGGCTGCTGCCCAGCAGGAGGAGGCTTGCAAACATCAAGTGGCTGAATTGACAACGGCGTTGGAGAACACTAAAATGCTTTTCCAACACAGCACAAGTACCACTTATCTTGAGACGCTTACAGCACAGCAGAGCCTCATTCAGGCTCAGTTGACGCTGATTTCGGACAAATTTGACAAGGTGCAGGCCGCCATCAACCTTTATCAGGCGCTTGGCGGAGGCCGTGAAACTGAAAATAACTAACCCAATATTGATAATACTAAAGGTAGAATATAATATGGTTGGTATTTATTAGATAAATGAGGTTACAAGGTTTCTTTTGTTGCATGTGGTGACTAAGGAAACTTTGTAACCTCGTAATCTTATATTCCAACATATTAAGTGTATTCGTCCTTACAGTTTATCTTAATTAAAAACTTTATTCCATGATTAGTCCTTTAGCTTATGTTGACCCCGAGGCCAAACTTGGTCAAAACGTGGAGGTCGGCCCTTTTGCCTATATTGAGAAGGGTGTTGTAATTGGTGATAATTGTGTTATCAAGTTGCATGCCAGCATTCTTAAAGGTACAACAATGGGCAGTGGCAACATTGTTTATCAGAATGCTGTAATTGGTGCGACTCCCCAAGACTTTCACTATGTAGAGGGAACCTCTACAAAGGTGGTTATCGGAAACGACAATCGCATTCGTGAAAATGTGGTGATAGCTGGCAGCACGTATCCTGACAAGGCTACAATTATTGGTGATAGCAATTTTATTATGGACCGCGTGCACATTTGTCATGACGTACACATCTTTAATAAGTGCGTTGTAGGCATTGGTGCTTGTATTGCAGGCGAGTGTGAAATTCACGACTGTTCAATACAAAGCACAGGTGTTGTTGTACAGCAGCATGTACGTGTAGGCCGCTACTCCCTTATCCAAAGTGGTTGCCGTGTACAGAAAGATGTACCTCCTTATGTGATATTGGGTGGTAATCCTGCCTCGTACCACGGAGTTAATGCCGTTGTATTGAAGCATGTTAATAAGACGGATCGTATTATTCGCCATATTGCCAATACGTATCGCATTATATATACAGGTAACTTCAGTCTTGAAGATGCAGTGCTCAAGATTCCTGAGCAAATACCGATGAGTGAGGAAATTGAAGATATCCTCGAATTTGTGAGGGGTGCCAAACATGGCATAGTGCGTCATATGGAGGAGGATTAAGTCTTGGCGGACTTAATGTCTATGTCTTAAAGCAGAAGCGCATTTCATGATTGATGGTCATGAAATGCGCTTCTTGATATGTGATGACATGAAAAAACTCCCGATAGCATGGCATTTGCACCTGCTATCGGGAGTTACCCTTATTGGTGTGTGGTTTTGTTTTTATGCGAACGGGTTCAAACACCAAACGCTATCACCAAACGCAAGTCCCAAACGCTACCAGCAAACGCTACCTCTAATGGGGGCGACGCGTCCCGAGGCTGCTGAAAAATGCCCCGATGCTTGGCAAGGAAAACTGCTATAAATATTT
>ERZ791632.280-NODE-280-length-15821-cov-2.8257_pt1 | contig 15821 bp, 11 predicted proteins | sample MGYA00510263_ERZ791632 | MGnify/ENA primary metagenome ERZ791632 (study PRJEB30046, sample SAMN00715181) | human gut metagenome | study: EMG produced TPA metagenomics assembly of the A metagenome-wide association study of gut microbiota in type 2... | reverse complement strand
ATTATTAGAATCTCCAAAATCTTTACACAAATACAAGAAAAACGCATCATTTTCCAAAGTAATGATGCTTTATCGCTTTGACAAAAAACTGCGATTGTTTCTTTTTAATGAGATAGAAAAAATCGAAATTGCTGTAAGAGAAGCTGTAATGAATATGACAGCAGAAAGAACTGGTGATATTTATTGGCTTACAGAATCTTCATATTTCCGTGATCAAACAATTTTCAAAAATAGCACTAACATGCTATCTAAAGAATACGAACGATCTACGGAAGACTTCATCGAACATTTCAAAAAGACATATACAGAGCCTTTCCCTCCAGCATGGATTCTTGGGGAACTTCTTCCAATGGGTAGTGTAAATATGTACTATAGAAATCTGAAGGATAAGACCCTCAAGAAACATATCGCAAAACGTTTTCACCTACATGCACCAGTATTCGAGTCATGGCTTTCTGTGCTAACACTTACACGTAACGCTTGTTGCCATCATGCCCGTGTATGGAATAAAGTCAATAAGATTATTCCAAACGACATGAAAGAAATGACTCGTCCCTGGATTACACTTCAGTCAGACAAGAAGAGGATATACTATAACATCTGCATTATAAAGTATTTTCTTGACATAATATCACCAAACAATGATATGTTAAATAAATTGTGCATTCTCTTCTCAGATTACCCAGAAATTGACTTGAATGCTCTTGGCTTTCCGCCCAAATGGAGAAACGAACCTTTATGGAAAGATATATAGCTGGTAGATAGCAAGCAAAGGCTGGAAGATAGGCTGGAAGATATTTCGTTTCCAAGCCTATCTGCCAGCCTTTATTATGCTCATAATGTGCAGCTTACGGCATTTCTGGAAGATATGGTAGATTTTTTCGACTACATAAGATGCGATTCGCAAATACGATTACAGTTTATTATAGTATGCATAGTTGAACCATACAATGACACATAGAATGATTATCACACGTATAATACATATTATAAACCATTGTTTGTCGCGTAATTGTATCGCTTTTTTTATATCTTTTCCTGCTGAACCAAGAATATACAAATAAATGATATTGAGTACAATATAGAATATTACAAATGTAGTATGTGTCATAATTTCTTTGATTTGCAAAATTTATAAAGACTATGCTCTATTCTACATCTCCGAACACAAGACGCTCGCCTTCGCTGCACGCCTTGTTCTTGTCTGTAACCTTTTTGCCCGAACAGCGAAGCTTGCTACAATATACAGATCCGCCGCCCGACACAATCTTATCGAACTTAGCCGCTGTGCCTGAGAACTCAATGCTGCCTGCACCCGAAACGTTGCACAACAGCGTGCCTGTGCAACGCACATCAACCGAGCCACTGCCCGAACCACTCACATGAAACGTTGCATCATTTGCATTCAGCTGCTTTATATCTACACTGCCAGCGCCCGACACAAAAAACTCTACTTTGTCGACATTCATCTTGTCGACTCTCAAACTTCCACTGCCTTGACATAGGAAACGGTTTATGTTCGGCGCTGTTACATATACTACTATAACGTTTTTCCGAACACGTATATACGGCACTCCGTTGACAAACACCTCGCCATGTTTTACGTCATCCACCCTCTCCAGCGAGGAAAGAAACCAGGCATTGACGCTCTTGACAGAGATGACAAGCATGTCGCCCACCACCTTACAGTCGGCTATATCCGCAATGCTATCCAGCAACGCTCTTTCTGCCACCACTCTCACCTTATATTCGTCGCCCTGCTCGTAGACCACGTTACAGTTTTTCGTAATGCTTAATGCGCTGAACGGCTTTACATCCTTGCAAACCCTTTCACCTAATACTCTCGTGCCATCAGAGCCGCTTGCCAATGCCGATATCAGGCATACAAGCAGCGTTAATAACATTTTCTTCATAATTCTTTGTTTTTAAGATTATTCTGCAAATATGCAGCATCTTGCTAATTCCACAATACTTGCCAGATTGTTTTTTCGCTGACAATCGTTTCAACTTTCACACTCTCGCCTTTTACAACTGGCAAAACGTTCGAAGCGGTAGAACTTAAGAGTGTTACCGTAAAATAATTATCGTTGCCTTTCCTTACTATTTTAGTATCAACATCAACCACTTTTGCATTGCTTATAACATCAGGCTCACCCTCATAAGTAACATTAGCAACACGCGTTGTATCAAAAACATATAGAAACTTGTAAGGCACACGACTTCTTACAGCAACCCAACCACTACCTTTTGTTTCCACCACCATACCGTCCGATTTTATAGTTATAGGATAAGGCACGAAACACACAACTAACGCCAATGCCAACGTTATAAACACAATCACCATAGTGCCGACACGCACAAGTAGTGGCGGCACCTGTCCTATAACATTGCGTAAAGCCTCGCTACGCAGCTCGATATTTGTATCTTTCTCCATAATAACGTCCTACTTATTTGGTTTTACACAAAAATCAATTCGCTAACACCCCAATTCCAACTGGTTCTTAACAAGAGTATAATAAACGCCACGTTGTGACACAAGAGTTGCATGCGTACCTGTCTCAACAACACGCCCACCCTCCATAACCACAATCTGGTCGGCATCACGCACCGTACTCAGACGGTGGGCTACCACCACTACAGTACGTCCACAATAGAAATCTGCAAGATTTTCCACTATCTGTCGTTCGTTCTGTGCATCAAGCGAATTGGTCGCTTCATCAAGGAATATGAAATCAGGCGAGCGATACACGGCACGTGCGATGAGCAAGCGCTGTTTATGTCCCTGGCTAAGCCCCATACCGTCACGTCCTATTTTCGTATTGTACTTTAGCGGCAACGACTCCACAAAACCATCGATACACGCTATACGGGCAGCCTCGGCAAGTCGCTTGGTGTCTATCTCGCCGTCAGCAACAGCTATGTTACGCGCTATAGTTTCAGAGAAGATCACTCCTTCCTGCATCACAGCCCCACATTGTGAGCGCCACCATATCGGGTTTAAATCGTTAAGCATTGTGCCACCAACAGATATTTTTCCGGACAGAAGCGGGTAATAGCCAAGCATCAGCTTAACAAGCGTTGTCTTTCCGCTACCGGAAGCTCCAACTATGGCTGTAACCTTTCCATGCGGAATGCAGATAGACACCCCGTCTATCGTATTCTGCAAAGCGTGCCGATCGTATTTAAAACAAGCCTCGGTTATATCTATGCCTTTCTTGTCATCATCGTATCTACAACGGTTGCCACAGTTTTTCTCTTCATCATCAATCGTATAAATCTCGTTTATACGCTCCAGACTTATGCGCACATCCTGCAAAGAATACACGAAAGACATCAGTTGTTCTATAGGCTGTCCAAGCTGACCGATAATATACTGCACTGCAAGCATCATACCGAGAGTCATATCACCGTTTATTACCGCCGTGGCTGCCACTATCGTTATCACTATGTTCTTCACCTCGTTTATGAATATGCTGCCAGCCTCTTGCGTCTGTTGCAGACGCAGACTTTTTATCTGTACACCAAACAATTTCGCCTGCACATCTTCCCACTCCCAACGGCGACGCTGCTGACAACCCTGCAATTTTATCTCCTGCATAGAAGTCACAAGTTCATAGGTCTTGTTGCTATTCTCTGCCTGACACTCAAACACGTCATAATCTATCTGCTTGCGACGCTGCAGAAAAGAAGCAAGCCACAAACCATAAAGCACTCCACCAACACAGAATATTATAAAAATCAACACGTTGTACCAAAACAACACGACGCTGAACACAACAAGTGTTATCATCGAGAACATGATTCCAAGTGTTTGCTGCGTAAGAAACGAGTTAACGCGCCCGTGATCGCCCATACGCTGCAGAATGTCTCCCATCTGTTTGGTATCAAAGAACGACATCGGAAGACGCATCAATTTAACAAGAAAATCGCTAACAAGCGATATGTTTACACGCATATTGATATGCAGCAACAACCAACGTCGTATGAAATCGACCACCGTACTACTGAACGTTAGCATCAACTGACCGATAAGCACGAGCCAAACAAAACCTATGTCATGGTTGCGAATACCAACATCCACTATCGACTGCGTCAGGAACGGCAGTATAAGCTGCATCAAACTACCAAGAATAAGACCTGCACCTATCTGCACAAAATACTTGCGATACATCCACACGTATCTTGCAAGATAGCCAAATGAACGTTTTTCTGGTTCGGACGAAGCCCCATCTTCACAGCCACAATCAAAGAATGCTGGTGTCGGCTCCAAAAACATCGCTATCCCTTTCTCTTCGCCACGAGAATGGGTACCTACCCAATGGTCTACAAACTGCTGCTGCGTGTATTCTACCAAACCTCGGGCTGGGTCGGCAATGTGATACCGCATACCTTTATGCGAGATGCGATACAGGATAACGAAATGGTTCTGGTTCCAATGCAATATGCATGGCAGTGTGGCTTTGCCAAGCATCTCCAACGAAACCCTTCCTGACACCGTCTGCAAACCTAAACGACCAGCTGCATCACTAATGCCAAGTAGCGAGACGCCCTGCGTTGTCGCACCACACAAGTGCGACAACGCATCAAGCGTATAATCTCTGCCGTAATGATGGCAGACCATCTGCAGACAAGCAATGCCACATTGCATAGCATCATGCTGCCTATAAACCTTGAAATTTGACCCAAACATACAAATTCTATTTTTACGTCATTATATAGGCAGCATTTTGCTCCCTGCTTAATATCCCAAGCGCGACGTATCCACGCTTCTCACGTTCTGCTCCTTGAAGTTGCGGAACTTGTACGTGAACGAAAGGAAGATGCTGCGGCGGTAGAAGCGTACGTCGGTAGTCTGACGCTGTGTGTGGAACTTCTCCTTCAGCAGCGGCATGCCACTCTCGAAGATGTCAGACACGTTAAGCGCCACTACGGCATGATTCTTCAAGAACTGGCACTTCAGACCTGCATCCAGATTCCACTGGCGGCTGTAGTTCCACAGACCGACAATGGTAGGCGTGCGGAAGAAGGCGTTGACATCGAGAGCCACCATGGGCTTGCGCGAGAAGGTGAACGTGTTGGAGAGGTTGAGCATCGTAGCCCACTTGCTGCGGTCGAACGAGTAGCCATACCAGTCGCTGCTCTTGTAGCGGTCCTTATAGCACGTGAGCACATAGTTGGCATTATACCACTTGCCGATGCTGACGGGCACTGTTGCCGTCAACTGCAGAGACGAGGTATAGTCGATGTTGAAGTTCTTTGACACCATTTCGAGGCGGTCGGGATTCTGGTATGTCTGTCCTGTTATGAAGTTGCCTACGCGATAGTAGCTCACCGTGAGGGTGTAGCGGTTGTTAAAGACGTAGATGCCCTGCAGGATGTTATAATCCATGGGACGAAGGTCGGGGTTGCCGATGCTAACCGTGTACTCGTCGCTGCGCTGCTCGTACTCCTGCTTCTCCCAGTAGGAAGGGAACTGGCGTGACTTGCTGTACTGCAGCATCATGATATGCTTCGGCGTGAACACGTATGTAAGCGAGGCTGTAGGCAGCACCGCACCACATTCGTAGTCGTTGATCTTGTAATACTGTCCGATCATGTGAAAATAGTAGCTGAGCTTCTGCTTGAACAACGTGCCTGACAGCCCCGCATAACCATTGGCGGTATGCTCGTCGTTAGACGAACTGATGTCGAAACTGCCTGCTCCGCCGTTCAGAATGTCGGCATTCTTCTGCCGGTTGCCGGTCTTGGAGTAGGCGTATGTCGCTCCAAGCGAGAAGCGAGCCGTCTTCCAGAGAGCAAATCCCCAGTCGGCACTGAAGTTGAAGCGGTCGGAGGTCTGCTTGCGCCAGTAGGAGTAAGCCGTCGGGTTCTCATACTTCTCGTAGTTCATATCCTGTGTTCCGTCGTTCGAGTAGCTCATGTAGTTGGCATCGAGTCTCAACTGCTTCAGCACATACGCCAAATGCAGGTTGTGCATGTACGAATTGCCAGAGGTGGTATAGTTCGAATTGCTGAAATAGCTGTTTGTCGTTCTGCCTCTCGTGTCGCTCTTCGGCGAGAAGCTTGCGTTGTAGCTTAGCGACACGTTGCTCTTGTCGGACACGTTGTATGTGGCGTTGGTGTATAACGTATGCGTGAGCGACGAGCTATGAGTGCGCGCGTCGACGTCTATATCATACACCTGCTTGCCAACAGTGTGATGGCTGAGATATTGGGAACGGCTTATGCTCTTGGCGTCTGCGAATGTATACATACTGTACAGCGACCACTTAGGCGTGGTATAGAACAGGCTGCCCGACTCCTGGAACGTGTTGTGATGGTTGTTGAGATACGACGACTTCACCTGACCGGTCAGCTCGCGTCCCTTGTTGTCCTTCAGCACAACGTTTATGACGGCTCCAGTAACGTGCATGTCGGGCGAAGCATTGTAAAGTAGCTCCACCTTCGACACCTTTTCGGCAGGCAGCGTCTTGAGATACTCGAGCACCGAACCGCCATTCCACACCTTGCCGTTGACAAGCACCGTGGTGGACATGGTGCCTGCCAGTGAGAGCTCATTGTCGTTCTTGCACATAATGCCCGGCACATACTTCGCCACGTCGAAGGCACATGTCACAATGCGGCTCTTTATAATGGACGATGCGTCCACTATTCTGTCTCCCTGCACATTGAGAATCGGCCGCTTGCTTTTTACCACCACGTCGCCAAGCACATTGGTCTTCGTTGCCAGCACCACGTCGCCCACGGCGTACGACGCACACTCGGGCATTACCGTTTCATAGCCGATGCTGCTCACGATGAGGCGGAACGGCAACGGTATGGAGTCGGCCGTCAACACGAAACGTCCGTCGGCGTCGGCTGTAGTTGCGCAAATGTTTATACTGTCCAATGTCTGGAGCGCAATGGTTGCCATCACCACCGACTGCTTCTCGCTGTCAACGATGCGACCCGTTACTGTCTGTGCCTTAGACTGCACAAACAGCAGTAACAATAATAATGTAATGAGTGTGGTTTTCTTCATAGTGAATTGAAATTAAAGTATGAATTCTGAATTTAATTGCTTAGGAGCACGAGTACAATGAGGATCAGGATAATCCCAATGGGCTTCTCCGTATGCCTTAATAACTCTTACCGGACAACGCCGATGAGTTTTAGAACATAACTCAACAACCTTACATCCATGACAATTACTTGTTTCATCCATACCATAGCGCATATTTAATACAGCTTTGGCTTTAGGAGAATTCCATATATCCTCAATGGTTTGTTTTCGTAAATCGCCTATTAAAAATTCTGGTTTCCAATAGAGTTGTTCGCATACCCCAACTTTTCCATCTGGCAGAATAAATATCTGATCGTTCAAAATACCACAAATACCATGATTGAAACATTCTTCCCCTGGAGATGTGTCAAAATGAGAAGATGCAAGTATTTCATCACTCACAAGAATATTAATGTCTGCTTTTTCTTTTATACTTTTTGCAAATATACAACTTTTTTGTATTTCAGCCTTATCATATACAACCTTTTTGAAACTTTCGCTTCGATATATGCTTATTTCTGGCACTCTTATCTCCCAATACACTAAACCATTAATTGTTTTTATATAGTCATAGAGAGCTATAAGGTCTTCCTCTGAAGAGTTTAAGTTGGTAAGAATTGTATCAAACTGAATCTTGAAACCATTCTCTTGAAGCAATTTTATACCTGCCAATAATCTATCAAGATAGCCATTCGGACAATGTATGAGTTGTTTCAGAATATTCTCATCCATAGAATCCAAGGAAATCTGAATCACATTATTATATCTGGTTCTTTTCAGTTTTTCTATTATCTTTTCTGTAACAGGTACTTTTGTAGATATAAAACTTGGTGACATATTATATGAAACGAGTCGTTCAAGAATTTTGTCCCAATCCTTCTTTATAAACAATTCGCCTCCTATAACATCTATCTTAGCCATCTTTAGACGTTTTGCATTATCTATAATGCCAAAGATTTCCTCTGTTGTGAGTTCATCACATTTAGTTCTCTTATCTGCATAACAATACAAACAATCTGTAAGACAATGGTTATTCAACATAAAAAGAGCTGAGTGAGGAGCCTTATGCATACGATCAGGAGTGATATCCACGGTCTTGCACATCAAATCATCCTGACAGAAATCATAATCGGGCAGTTGACCTTCAAATGGAATCAATACATTTTTAGGAAATTTTACAAACGTACCTTCATTTTTATTGTAAATTGCGCCCTTATTCTCAACGTATTGGGACATCATTTCCTCTACTTGTAGGAGCGGCATATTGAAGTATGCACTTATCTCCTTACAGTGTTCTTCAAATGTAGACTCATTTGTAAACAACCCAAGCAGCAAAGCCTGATAAGGATGGATAAACCCTATCCATTCTTTTTCACTATCATTACGAACGTCTGTTTGAGAATACATTACCACACGATCCTCATCATTCTTAAACTTATAGTCTGGATTCAATATGTATATCTTTTGTTTATCCATTTTTGTTTGCTTAATTGGTTAGAAAATGGATGTATCAAAATCTTTAGAGAATCTGATACATCCTTTATTCAACAATTGGATTTAACAAATAACCTGTTGCAACTTAGCCATTAATCTTAAATCCTAAGTCCATTTTTTAAAGCACCACCACCTTTACAAGTTATTGCAGAGGTGCCTGGTGCACATGAAATGGCAGAGGTGCCAGAACACGTAATGGCAGAGGAGCCAGAACACATAACGGCAGAATTTTCTGATTTACAAAAAACAACAGCGGTACCAGAAGAACATGTTGCCACCGCTGGACTTTCCGGAGAGCACTTCACTGCTACCGAAAGAATGTTACACTTAATACCAGAATCGTCAATACCCAATCCACCCAACACATTCATCATCTCACTCACATTGAGAGTGTCTGGCAATGACGTCAACTGAACTAACGACAAATTCTTTTTCATTTCTTACAAGAATAAAAAGGTTTATAAATACCCGCTTGGTCTCAACGCTCCTTCAAACATTTGAGCATAAAGACATTTCTACACAAAGGTTCGGACTCACCTTTTGTAACATAGCCAAGCCACTATTAGGATTGTACTTCTCCTGTGACTAAACATATATCACTATAGTGTATATCGTGTTTGAATCTTATCAAATATTCACTACTTTTTTATATATTAACTTTCTGTTTTCTGTATATATAGTAATTGTAAAACGCCCATTTTCAAAATTTGGAAGAGGATATACTAATCTATCACCATTTATAACAGACAAATTATTTTCTGAGACAACAATCATTCCATCTTTTTCTATTGTAACAGAGATATTATTATAAGAATCCATAAAAAGAATACACAATGTTGTTTTTTCTTTACTAGGAGAATGGTGCGGACGTCCACTAGGCGGATTGTCACTTTCGCCCAAACTTACCTGAGGGTTTGGGTTGTCCAAACCATTTGGTATTTGCAATATTATATTTTGTGCCATAACTTTTATATTTAGCAATAGCATAAAGTTTAATAATAACAAAAGTTGTTTCATCATATAAGCTTTTCTTTAGTTATATACGGTATGCAAAAATAATTATTATTTTGCACAAAACAAATACTTAAAAATTTAAATCGGACAACAAAAAAAACGTAACACATTGATAATCAATAGCGGCGTTTCAAAAACGCGTTAAAAATGTCCGAAAGTTTCTTTAATACATTTTGTCATTTATAAAAAATAATGTAGTTTTGTAAGGAAAAAGAAATTATAAGATATGAAATACAACCAATTTTTAATTCTAATATTACTGGTTATTTGTTCTTGCTCTCAAAACAAAACAATGGACAAACTAACACAAACAGATAGTTTGTTAGATAGACTAGAAACAGATTCTGTCAAGAAGATGCTGTGTGGTATAGACACATTGAACACATCACAAGAGTCTAAAGTATATTACAAACTACTATATTCGCAGTATCAATATATCGTTGACGACAATTTTCAAGACACCACCCTGCTGAATGACTGCATAAGATTCTATGAAAAGAAAAGTGATAAAGAGAAACTGGCTCGTTCATATTATTATAAAGGTGAATGCTGTTTCAGAAACAAAGACATACAAAAAGCTCTTTTCTATGAAAAATATGCTGAGTACATACTAAAAAAAGGCGACCTCACAAATAAAAGAAACCTTATATTATATCAGAAGATATGCGAAGGCTTAGCCTTTATCAATATACAATTTGGTGAATACCGCTTAGCCCTACATTATGCGAAACTGGCTTTGCATAGCCTCAAGAAACTCGACGACAAAAGATACCAAGCCTACGAGTTAGGCATGATGTCGGCATGTTATAAGCAACTGAAACAATTGGACAGTACAGCCATCTGCCTGTCTGAATGTGTGTCACTGCTTCCTCATACCGATGTTAATTGCAGAGGATATATATTCAGCATTCTAACACATTACTATTTAGATAAGGACAAAAGAATTGCAAAGCAATATCTGGACAGTTCGTTTTGCTACACAAAAGACGCACTGACTTATCTTGAATCAGGAAACTATTACTATGCTATAAACAACAAGAAAAAGGCAGAAACAGAATGGAAAAGCGGACTCGTTTATGCTGACCAGCATTTTATTACTGCACAAATATACAGGAAACTGGCAGAAATGCATAAAGAGAATGGCGATATGGCTGGCTACTCCTACAATATAGAGAAAGAAGTGAAAGAAAAAAGTAAGATTTATGAAATAAACAACGGGGTAAAAGTAGGAGAAATACAGTTAGGAGCAACCAACTCTTTCTTCATAAAAAGACTTTTAAGCAATGTTGAATGTATTATATATACAATTATCGCCGCTTTTTTGTGCATGGCAATTATTGCTTATATAAAATTCCGATTATACAAAAAGGGCATAAAACGGAAACATAACAAATCAATGTCTGAAAAAACAGAAGAATTACAAACAACCTCTACAGAACTGAAGCTGGCTAAGGCGCAGATTAAGTCGCTGAAAAAGGAAAGCGCAAAGAAATCGGACAAGATAGAGAGGCTGAACAACGACATAATGGTAGCATCGCAAAGCAGCGAAGCGAACGCACGATGCGGCAAGGAACTATACCTACATATCAAGAACGGCGGCACAACCGTGACGTGGACCAAGCAAGACTACGAGCTGTGCATGGCTTACTGCAAGATAGAGTTTGCGGAGACAATGGCGGAGATTGAACGCTGCTACGGCAATATCGCTCCTCGAAAGCAACTGATCATGCTGCTGCAACACCTCAACTACGACTACGCTGCCATAGGCAGGGTGCTCGGCATAAACAGCGACTCTGTAAGAAAGAACATTGCACGCATCACGCCGCTTACGAAATAAGCGTGATGCGCGCAGACCGATAAGAACGAAACCGAAATAAGGTATTGACTTTAGCGGCTTCTACAAAAAAGACTTGGGATGTAACGATTTGCACCGTTGCATCCCAAGTCTTTTTTATGTGTTATGATATGTGAGTCTTAGAAGAAGAGGTAGCGGTTGTCCACTACGTTTGCCTTGATGTAAAGTTCGTTCATGAAGTTGCCTGCCATCTGCATCTGACGCTGACGGAGACGCTGCATCTCCGACTTCTCATCGTACTTAGCAGGACGCTGTGTCTTGTTTGTTACCTGGAACACGTAAACACCAGCGTTGCCCTTAACCGGATGCTTAGAGAACTTGCCCTTTGCTGTAGCTGCGATAGCACCGCTCAGAGCCGGCTCGCTTGCGCCCGTTGCTGCTACGAACACCGGAGCAGCGAATGTAACCTGGTTAACCGGAGCTACTGTAGCACCCTTTGCCTTAGCGTCAGCCACCGACTTGACTGTCTTTGCCTTAGCGAGGAGCTGCTCAGCCTTCTTGTCCTTGATAACCTCTGCCTTTACGAACTCCTTAACCTGAGCGTCGTCGAGCGAGCGATAGCCGATCGGGTTGATGTTGTCGAGAACCACAATGAGGAGGTGGTCGTTGTCGCCGCACTCGTAGAGTGAAGAAACGGCACCCTTCTTAGCCTCGAACAACCAACGGAGAGCATCGCGTGTAGAGTGGATGCCTGCGAGGTAGTGCTCGGCTGTTGTGATGTCCTTGCGCTCCTGAACGTTGTAGCCGCTCTTTGCAGCGTTCTTCAGGAGGTCCTCTGCTGTGAGGTTAGCGCTTACGAATGAGCTGAACTTGTTGTAAGCTGCTGAGTATGTATCCTTTGTGAAGGTGATGTTCTTCTTAACAACGGCTGCTACGTACTTTGTAGTCATTGCCTTGCGGTCTACTACCTGGAGCACGAGGTTGCCCTGAGCGAGTGTGAGGTTCTTAAGCTCGCCAGAAGCCATTGTGTTGAGGCTCTCGATGTAGTTCTTTGTGTCCTTGTCGATAGACGGAGCGCTCTGATACTGACGTGTTGTCATCCATGTCTTCTCGCCGGTCTGACCGTACTTCTTGGCTACAACCTCGAAGTCGGCACCTGCCTTAATGGCGTTGAGGATAGAGTCGGCGCGTGTAGCTGCCTCGGCCGCTGTAGCACCGCCTACCTGGATGGCGCGGAACTGGATTGAGTCGGGAAGTTCGCGCTTTGCAACGAGCTTCACGAGGTTGAGTGTGTTATCGTTCTTGTTCTCGATCACCTTGCTTGTAGAGCCTACAGCCATTGAGTCGAGACGCTGTGCGATGTCGGAAGGAAGGGCTTCCTTCTTAACTGGAACGCCGAGGTAACTAACGAGCGATGTGCTCTTGCGCACTACGTCAGACGGGTCGGCTACGGCTGCGAGCTCTGCGCTGTAGCCTGCGAACTCCTTCTGGAGAGCTGCGCGGTCGGCTGCAGAAGCCTTTACCTGAACGTCGATGTACTTGATGTCGCGTGTCTCTACGTACTGCTTGAAGCGCGGCTTCATCTCGTCGTACTTAGCCTTGAGGTCGGCGTCGCTTACTGTGATCTTGCTGTCGTCGATGCTTGAGTAAGGGAAGGCTGCGAGCTGCACCTGGCACTCCTGGTTCTGCTCGTTGAACGCCATCTTAGCCTCTATCTTGTTTGAGAGGAAGCAGTGAGCGAACAGACCCTGATACTTCTGAGAGAGGAGCTGCTGGCGCAGAGTCTTCTCTACAAATGTCCAGTACTTGTAAATTGTATCGTACTGCTTAGCCATCTGCGGGTTGGCTGTCTGCTGTGTCTTGTACTCGGCGAGGAACTTCTTAAGAGCGTTAACGTCGAAACGACCTGTCTGCTGGTTGAAGAACGGAGTCTGCTGAAGCATAGGGTTGGTACCCTCGGTGAGAACCTGCTGGAGCTCAGCGTCTGTTACTGTAAGACCGAGCTTGTGTGCCTCGTTCTCTATGATCTTGGTCTGAACGTATGTGTTCCAAACCATGTCCTTAACCTGGTTGAGCTGGTCTTCGTTGAGGTTTTCCTGTCCCTGCTGCATCTTGAGCACTTCTGTGTACTCGTCTACAAGTTTCTGGAACTCTGTTACGTTGATTTTCTCGCCCAACACCTCGCCTACCTGCTGATGCTTGTCAGCGCTTGCAGAGTCACATGAGCGGAACGCCTCTTCGGCGATGAAAGAGAAAAGGCCTAAGCCGATAATGCCTATCAGCAGTGCGCCTTTGCTTCTGATTTTTCCTAATGCTGCCATTTTTTTGTTTTTATTTTTTATTTATTATTTCGTTAGATGTAGGTTCGTGCATCTGTCCTGCAGCTGCTGCGAAGCCTGCCCTGCAAGGCGGCTCGCGGCGTAATGCCACAAAATGCGTACAAAAATACTAATTTATTGCCAAACAAGGGCACGTTTGCACGAAAAAGTGAGTTTAGCGGTTAACTTTTAGCTTTACCAACTCTATTTTCGTCATAGTGCTCTTGATAATGCGGAACTCGTAACGGCCTATGGTTATCACTTCGTTGAGCTTCGGGAAGCTCTGATACTCGTGCAGTATATATCCGCCTACGGTCATGTAGTCGTCGCTTTCGGGCAGATCGAGGTCGAAGAGGTCGTTCACCTTGTCTATCTCCAGACGGGCTGAGAGCATATACTCGTTGTCGCCCACCTGTGTAGCGATGTACTTCGTGCTGTCGTGCTCGTCCTCGATGTCGCCGAATATCTCCTCAACGATGTCCTCGAGCGAGACGATGCCGCTCGTTCCGCCAAACTCGTCGACCACCACTCCGAGACTCTTCTTCTGCTGCAGGAAAATGTGCATGAGTTTCTGCGCAGCCATCGTTTCGGGCACAAACGGCATCTTGCAGACGCACTGGCGCCAGTTGTCGCGGTTGCGGAACATTTCGGAGCTGTGTATGTAGCCGATGATATGGTCGATGTCGCCCTCGTAGACGATAATCTTCGAGTTGCCGCTCTCTACGAACTTCTGCATCAGTTCGTCGACGGTACAGTCGTTGACGTCAACGGCGTTCACCTCAGTACGCGGCACCATACAGTCGCGCACCTTACAGTCGGAGAAGTCGAGGGCGTTCTGGAATATCTTCACCTCCTCGTTAATCTCTTCGTCGCTATGTGCATTCTCGATGCTCGACTGCACGAGATAGTCGAGGTCTACCTTAGAGAAGCCTTCGTCGTCGGCTTCAGCCTCCATGCGTATACCCACAATACGCAACAAACACTTGGACACGAGCGTAGAGAAGCGGCTTATAGGCCACAGGAGAATGTAGAAAAGATAGGCTGGCACGGAGAATACAGACAACAGGCGGTTGGCGTTGTTCTTGAACAGAATCTTAGGCAAGAACTCTCCAGTGAAAAGAATGACGAGTGTAGAGAGCAACGTGTCGGCTGTCACCTTCATGCCGTCGTCGAGCGAACTGAAGATAGTGCTGTCAAAGAGGCGTGCCACAAGGATACCATACACCACAAGCACGATATTGTTGCCCACAAGCATCGTGCTCACAAAGCCATTGGGATGATTGTAGAATTTGGAAATGATTTTCTTCGCAATGCCATTTCCTTCGCGATCCATCTCGGCGAGCATTCGATTGCTCGACACGAACGCTATCTCCATTCCTGAAAAGAATGCCGACAGCGCCATTGTTACGGCTATGCTAATTAAAAGAGGTATGTCTGCTTCCACTATAGTTTAAATATTGGTTCTTATATATTTGGGGTGTTGAGGGGTTGCGATGTTGAGGAGGTTGTGAGGCTGAGGAGGTAAAGATGAAAATCAGCCAACGAGTTGACAAGGAGATACAAATCTCAACACTTCAGCATCTCAACACCTCACCACTAATTATCACCGCAGTCGGCGCTGCGGCTTAATTTGCTGACGCATAGCAGCCTTTACAGTGTCGGGGGCGGTAGTTATTGTGTCGCCATCGCTTGAGAGCTGTCCCTTCTCGAACGAACCAGATGTGTTCGAAACGTAATAGTTGGTCATGCGTTCGTCGCTACGGAAATAAGCTCCCTCAAGCGTTCTTTCAGGAGTGACGAGCTTAGATGGCTTGTTCGAATAGAGTTCGTGAGCCGCTTCGTCCCAAAAGAGCTGCTCGCTGTTGAACTTCAGTCCGTCCTTGGTGAGCACGCTCACACGGCTGCGCAGTTCCCACAGCTTCTTCTGGTCGTAATAGTAAGCTGTATCTGCCTGTATGTACGACTGCACATGGAACTTCTCGTCGAACTGCTCGAAGAACACGCCCTTCTCGAAGATCCAGCGCGACGGGTTGCGCACGGTGTTCACCTCCCAACGCTCCGTCACGATGCGATATTTTATGACACCCGAGTCAGAGATTAGGGTGTTGACGCCGTAACTCGTCATCATTGACACCGAGTCGCGGTCGTGTATGGCTGG
>ERZ791632.276-NODE-276-length-15878-cov-5.02458_pt1 | contig 15878 bp, 16 predicted proteins | sample MGYA00510263_ERZ791632 | MGnify/ENA primary metagenome ERZ791632 (study PRJEB30046, sample SAMN00715181) | human gut metagenome | study: EMG produced TPA metagenomics assembly of the A metagenome-wide association study of gut microbiota in type 2... | reverse complement strand
GAAAGTTGGAAAGGTTCATGACCACTTTTGTACTTTCCCCATCAAAGGAGGAATCAGCCAACTTCACTATGGAAGATTGGGCGAACCTTCAAGACGATGCCTTGGAAGTTTTGGATTCTGTAGGTCTTAAACCCAAAGGCTTCACAAACGAGGTGAAGACCAATTTCCGCAATTCCATGAATGTGGGTGGACTGCATTCCGACTCCAAGTCAGGAACGCTGCACCTACACATTGACTGTTGCCGTGTGGATATTGACGGCAAGACGAATGATGTCCATGATATTCACGAGAGAGCAATGAAGGCTGCGGAGATTATCAATATGAGGCGTGGGTGGAAACAGCCTCAGGCAATTCGAGATATGAGAAAAGGAGAACTTGCGGAGGATTGCGAACATATCCTCAAAGATATGCAGCAGTTCAGCATTGACAGATATTTCAATCTGTTGCATATGAAAGGCTATGAGGTTAAACCACGCTACGACAAACAACGGAAACTTGTCGGCTACACAGTCGGCAAGAATGCTTCCGTGTTCAAGGCTTCGGAGATTGGCAGAAAGTTTATGGCATCAAAGATTGAAGACACCTGGATGAAACTGCACCCAAAACCTACACAAGTCAAGACAAAGCCTGTTTCTCCATCCGTTGCTCCTGCGCCTCGCCCAGTTCGTCCTGTCGTTCAGACTCCAACTGCATCACAACCAAAGGCACAACCTCAACTTGCACAAACGGCATTCACAATCAACATTGGCGATGGAGTCAAGAAGGTGTGGATTCCGAACTCTGTCAAAGATGTCTTTTCTAATGAGGTTCAGATTCCAGAGGATAATGATATTGCGACAACAGAGAATGTCGCTCATGTAGCGATGCTGTTGTTTGCAGGGTATATTGACGCAGCTACTTCCATGTCTGAATCATGTGGCGGTGGTGGTTCTGCTCCTTCTTCTGGTTGGGGCAAGAAGGATGATGAAGATGACTGGAAGTTTGCCCACCGTTGCGCACAGATGGCTCATTCCATGTGCAAGCCAAAGCCACGCAGCAGAAGTTTCCACCGATAAATCAATGACAATATGGCTATCAGAAAAAGCAAGATAAACATAGACACAGAAGAAAGATCCGACTTTGACAACATGATGAATGATGTCGAAAACGAGGTTGAGGAGCAGCAAGCCGAGGATGGACTTGTAAACCGAGTTCCTGAGTTGAAGCAGTTGAGTGAGGATATTGACAAGGCTACAAACTCCTTCATCAATGCCACACTTGAACTGGAATCTGCCATTCAGCAGTATCAACGTGCGGAAGTTCAATTGGGTGGTGCTGTGACTACTATCAGCAAAAAGGTTGATACCATCAATCAGCACATAGACAAAGTTTTGGAAAATGCTCCCACGAAATTAAAGGTGTCTGTAAATGTCAATGATGCTGACTGGCAGAAAATCCAAGAACTGTTCACCAAAGAACGTCAATGGATGGTCTCACAGATGCAGGAGCATATCCGTGAGGTCAATTCCATGTTTGCCGATGAGCGGAAGAAAGTCCGTGAACGATACAAGGAATATGATGGCTGCTATCTCGGTCACTATGCACAATGGTTCTTCTGGTTTTTCTTCACGATTGGCTTCTTTGTGGTTGCAGGAGGTGTTGGAATGATAATTGCACAGAACTATATATGAGATAATATGAGATAGACGAGTTACTGCCTAACATTAAGTTTGCACTTAAAATTAGGCAATTACTATTATTATCTCGATAACCAATCAACCAATTTAATTACCTTCTTCGTGCCATAATGATAAGAATGATGCTGCGCAAGAGATACATTATCGAAACCATTAACGACATGCTGAAGAATACGGCACAGATTGTACACTCACGCCATAGATCTGTAAGCAACTTTATCATGAACCTTATTTCAGCATTGGGAGCATATTGCTTCTTCGACAATAAGCCAAAGGCATTGCAGGGATACTGCATCGCACCAAACAGCTGTCACTATTCTAAGGGCAAAACAACTTCTTTCAACCTTCTGTTATTACCCACTCCTAATGGTATGGGGAGGAGGCGTATTCACGCTGCATTTATATTGTATAAAACACTCGGTTATCCCGAACTTGGATATTCATTGTTATATTGTGTATCTATTTTCGGCCGCAATGATTGTTCAAACGAGAGCAAAGCCGAGCTTGCTTGAGCAATGTAGAGTGTAGCCAATCTCCACATTTTCTCGTTTGCAAAGGTACGGCAATAATCTCTGCAACACAGTTGCAGAGATTGCGTCAGCACTTGTATTCGGACAAAAGGTGAAAAGCCTTTTCACCTCTTGTCTTTAATAAACCGTAAAGACTGAATAAACGTAGCGTTTTTCCTTGCCATTTATTTCTATCTCCCTGCCCAAGCGGTATTCGCCAGGAGAGAAATCTTTCTCGTAGCTCTCGCTTCGCAGAGGAATATTTATGTCATAGCTTCCGCCGTTGCCAATATTCACCGCCAACAGGGTGGCTGAATACATCGCTCCGCCCTTGCTCCTTTCCCTGTGTTCAAAGGGTATCCAATTTTCGCCAATCTTTTTCTCAACGACCCTTTTGCCTGTTAGCGAAATTGATGAACACTTAGTGTTGTTGACAATCTTGGCAGACACAATGGTGTCAACGGGTGCCTTGAAACGATTTGCAGACAATTCCATCATGATGCTGTCACCGCTATCGCTGTGCAAACTGTCACTCAGAGCCACCGCAACGGAATCGTTGCCGTTTGAGCCAGTGGCTTGTGTGGAGCATCCTGTAAAAGAGCTACATATGGACAATGTTAATATACATATCAGATTTCTCATATGTTCAATACCTTTTAAGATTCAATGCTTTCAAAACGTTATCCGCCTTAGAGTAGATGAGATAGTTCTTTCCCATTTTCTCAGGGTGTCCATATACGACACCGACTGTCAAGCGTGTATTATACTTCGATATATAGGTGTATACAATTCCACCGCTATCTCCTCCATCTGCGGTACATTTCACAAGTGTCATATCAGAGAATGTCGCCGTTTCGTCTTCAGACAGAACAGTACAATCTATATCCTGTATATAACCACCTGTGCGTTTCGTTGTTGCGCCATATTTGTTCACGTAAGTCCCTTCTCCTGGTTTGTTTGTCGTCGTCGATAGAACACTGCTTGAACTGCCACCAATATAATTGTTGATGTTGAATTCATCCAAATAGCCGCATGGAATAAAAGAAGCTTCGGCATTTCCTGTTGAGACAATTCGGGAAGAACAAATGCCAAAAGGATTGAAATCTTTATCATAACAGTATTGCCCAACGCTGACCACATGCCCTGCGGTCACTAATCCACAACGTTTTTGTCCAGAAGTCTCTTGGGCGCGAAATGCGAATGTGCCGTAGATAGGTTTATCACCTGACATTGAAATAAGACACGTATCACCTGCGCCAATAGGAAATTTAGATATTGTAGCCAATGTTGTGTAAGAGCGCGTATTAACAAGCTGTGTGGAAAGGCAAGGATTATCTGTATTGATTTTTCCCATGTTTGTGAACACTACAGCAGGGTTATCGTAAAAATTTTTAAACTCCTTTATTCTTGATTGAGAACAATCGGCAAGATAAACTACAACAGCGTTGTTTTTCTGACTGATACCGATGGCTGTTAAGTTACTTTTCAAACTTGTGCTCATTTCAGCATATTTTGAATACAGATGCGACTTTATATTTTTCAACTCTTGCAATGAATACACACATCGTTTAAATTTCAACAGAGAACTATTTACGAGGGATTTTATCCTGTTAACACCACTAACGGAATCCCCCTTTATTGAAATGGTCAAAAATCCATCTTTTTCGATGAAAGAACCACCATAGTAGTCTGGATAGCTGTCCTCACCATCCACAGATCTCGTGGCAACCTTAATTTTGGCAAGCAAACTGGCGTTTATCTCGTTAGCTTCTTCCTGACAGTCGGAAGGCACTTCTTGAAGTAAAACGTAAGATTGATTTTGACTTTCATCTATAGCCGTTACGTCTGTATCGTTATCAGAACTGTCAAAATCATCATCTTTATTGCAACCAACGATTGTAATAACGCCCCAACACAAACAAAAATAAAATATAAATTTCTTCATACGCATAATATTTAAGTATTTCTATAAAATATTACAAATTTAAGAACATAAACAGTTTGTTGTTTGTTTTATTAACCATAATTAATAAGTTTAACATTACAGTTCTTAAGTAACCTGATGCTTCATCACCATGTTGTTGAGGTTTCTATGGAGAGCACCAGCGTCTACTGGATACCAATATGGCGTGTGCTGTCTCCCCACTTCAAGCTAAATCTTGCCAATCCGTATTTCATCAAGCAGCTCCCTGGTCGCAAGAGTGACGTGAAGGATACGCAGTGGATTGCCGAGTGTACGATGAAGGAGCTTATACGCGGCAGCTTCGTACCTCCTGAGACAATCCAACAGCTGCGTCAGTACGACCGCCGTATATTCGACCTCAACGAGGAGATAGTAAGAAAGCTGTCAAAACTTGATGCCGTGCTGCAACGCTGCAATATACGTCTGAGCAACTACTTCCCATTCTATCTACGTTAATTTTTGTTATCTCTTGCTAGTAGAATTGTGTTTTGGTACGTTATTGTTTCTGATTTGTTTCTTTTGGGTTTTTACTGCTTTAAATAGTGTTGTGTTTCAAATAGTTACATCAAATCAGCAGAATATCAAGAAGAAGATCATGATGACCGTCGGTGCTTGTATCTTCCTTATTGCCGCTGCCAATGCTCTCCCGCTCTTCTTTGGTATCAGTAACTAATCCAAACGTCGTGTTATGGCAGAGATGACAGAGACAAACATGGAATACCAGATGTTTAAGGGATTGCAGCGTCCTTTGGAGTTCATGGGACTTCAGGGACGCTACATCACTTGGGCAGCCGTCACCGCCGGTGTCGGCATATTGGGCTTCATGTTGGTTTACGCTCTGGTTGGTTTCCTTGTCGCATTGGCATTTGCTGCAGTTTCCATAAGTAGTGGAATTGGCCTTATTATGGTCAAGCAACGAAAAGGACTCTACTCAAAGAAAAACGACAAGGGCATTTATGTCTATGCTTACAGAGAGCGTTTGTGAAATCATTTACAGCCGATGGGAAATGTAAAGTTATAACATAGTAAACAATCAACGGGTAGGCTCGATCCACGGCGGTAAGAGTCTACCCTTACTTGTATAAACAAAAACAATGGTCATTTACGTTATCATTTTTCTGATTGCCGTATGCCTTGGCATGGCAATTTCCGTGTATTCTTTCGGCACAGGGAGCAAACGAGCCAAAATCTTCAAGGAAATCTATTTCTCTATCGAGGACATAGATGGTATCGGTGTGTTATACACCAAGACTGGTGAGTTTTCTGCCATACTTACAATGCAGAACCCAGTACAGAAATTCTGCGCTGACATAAATGAGTATAATTCTTTCTCCAATCTGTTGTCCTCACTGATGTCAACCCTTGGTGAAGGCTATTCCATCCACAAGCAGGATGTTTTCACGAAAAAGAAGTTCCAATGTACGGACGAGGGTAACAAGGAGTTCCTGTCTGAAAGCTATTTCAGGTACTTTAAGGGAAGAGAGTATACGGATTGTAGCACATATATCGTCATTACCCAAGAGAACAAGAAAAGCCGTCTGTTCAGTTATGATGACAAGAAATGGAAAGACTTTCTTGTCAAAGTCGGCAAGGTGAGGGACCAGCTTCGTGACCGTGGCGTTTCTTCACGCTTCTTGTCTGCCAGTGAAGCCAAGTTCTATGTTGACCAATATCTTTCCCAGAACTACACGAGCAAAAATGTTTCTTTGAACAACTTCAATGTCAAGGATGACCAAATCGGCATCGGAGACAGAAAGTTCAAGGTATATAGTTTGGTGGATGTGGACAGCATTGTCCTGCCGACGCTTATCCGTCCATATACCAACATCGAGGTCAACAATATCAGTATGCCTGTGGACTTGATGTCTATGGTGGACAGCATTCCAGAAGCAAAGAGCGTTGTCTTCAACCAAGTCATCTTCCTGCCAAGCCAGAAGCAGGAGATGAGTAGGTTGGCAAAGAAGAAGAATCGCCATGCCTCACTTCCAAACCCAAGCAATCAGATTGCCGTAGAGGACATCAAGAAGGTAGAAGAGCTGATAGCAAGAGAAAACAAGCAGCTTGTCTATTGTCACTTCAACCTTGTGGTCACTGTCGATGTGAAAGCGAATCTTCAAAAATGCACCAACCATCTGGAGAATACCTTCGGGCGTATCGGCATTCAGATAAGTCAAAGAGCTTACAACCAATTGGAGCTGTTCGTCAGCACCTTCCCTGGCAACTGCTATTCGTTGAACAAGGATTATGACCGATTCCTTACCCTAAGCGATGCTGCCGGATGCTTGATGTATAAGGAAAAACTCCCTAAGAGTGAGGACACACCTTTGAAGGTCTATTATACAGACCGTCAAGGAGTGCCTGTAGCTATTGATATTTCCGGTAAGGAAGGCAAGAGGAAACTGACGGACAACAGCAATTTCTTTTGTTTGGGTCCAAGTGGAAGTGGCAAATCGTTCCACATGAACAGTGTAGTACGCCAGTTATGGGAGCAGAATACCGATGTAGTTATGGTTGATACCGGTAACTCCTATGAGGGACTGTGTGAGTATGTCGGTGGCAAATACATCAGCTATACAGAAGAACATCCTATCACCATGAATCCTTTTCGCATACAACGAGAGGAGTTGAACGTGGAGAAAATGGACTTTCTGAAGAACCTTATCATGCTCATTTGGAAAGGCAACTCCGCCATACCGACAAAGATAGAGGAGTTGCTTATTGAGCAGGTTATCAAGGAGTACTACGAAGCCTATTTCGTAGGCTTTAAAGGCTACAACAAGTCCCAGATAGATGCCCTGCACAAGAAATTCCTCATTGAGACAGCCACAGAGGGCAAGCCTACCGACACCAACAAAGAGGTGGAGGAACGTATCTGGAAGAAGATTAAGGAAATGGAAGACAGACGCAAGGCTTTGGTTGTTGATGAATTGTCATTCAACAGCTTCTTTGAATACAGTACGGAGCGCATTCCTTATATCTGCAGCGAGAATAAGATTACAGGCATAGACTTGTCTTCATACAACTACTCTTTGTCAGAGTTCTACCGTGGCGGCACATATGAGCGAACTTTGAATGAGAACATAGATAGTAGCCTGTTCGACGAAACATTCATCGTGTTCGAGATTGACACCATCAAGGACAACAAGACTCTTTTCCCTCTTGTAACGCTTATTATTATGGATGTTTTTATCCAAAAGATGCGCATCAAAAAGAACCGCAAGGTTCTTGTCATTGAAGAAGCATGGAAAGCAGTGGCATCCCCAATGATGGCAGAATACATCAAGTATCTGTATAAAACCGCCAGAAAATTCTGGGCTATGGTGGGTGTCGTTACGCAGGAGTTGCAGGATATTATTGGCAGTCCGATTGTCAAGGAAGCCATTATCAACAATTCTGACGTTACCATTCTTCTCGACCAGGGAAAGTTCAAGGAGCGTTTTGATGACATCAAGGCTGTGCTTGGACTGACTGATGTGGAGTGCAGGAAGATATTCACAATCAACCGTCTGGAAAATACGGAGGGACGAAGCTTTTTCCGAGAAGTCTTCATCCGTCGAGGTCTGGCCAGTGATGTGTATGGTGTCGAGGAACCAAGGGAATGTTATATGACCTACACGACAGAGCGAGCAGAGAAAGAGGCATTGAAACTATATAAGGAACAACTTCAATGCAGCCATCAGGAAGCCATTGAAGCCTATTGTCGTGACTGGTCTCTTTCTGGCATAAGCAAATCCCTTGCCTTTGCGCAAAAAGTGAACAATGCAGGACAAGTGCTTAACTTGAAACAGAATAAATAGACAACAAAACCAAAGAAAATGAGACAGTTTGCCATCATATTAACCATCATATTCTCCTTGGCTGTGAACACAGCCAAGGCACAGTATGCCAGTGTCAATGTGGATTACAAGACAATGGAAGCTATGTCGGAAGCCTTTACAACAGAGGCCGCAATGGAGGCTCTTCACAATGAGAACCTTCAAAAGATTTACGACAGTTATAAAGCAGCTGAAATTGCCAGTGCAGGTATCTTTTCTTCCAAGTACCTTGACAGAAAGGCTCTTACCAATCTCAATCTTTGGGACGACAAGAAAGAGAACTACTATTATAACCGTATCTATAACATAGTAAGCAAGAGAATTATTCCAAAGACCATCACCTGCGCACAGCTGATGGTCGAGGATCCTTCTACGGCAATCTACTGGGGCAGCTATCTTTTGAAAACCACAGAAGACGTAAAGTCCCTTTGCCAGCAATTTGAGAGTGTTGTGACAAACAGCACCCTCAGCTTCAAAGATATAGCCTTTTTACAAATAGCCGAAGAACTGAAAGCAGTGTTCAATATCACCCAATTAGGTGGAATCGATTGGAAGAATCTTTTTGAACACCTTGGGGATGACATAGAAAACAGTTTTACCAAAGAAAATTTGGAAAAAGACTTGGACAATCTTATCGGGAAAGGTGTTGGTATGGCCAATGCCGGTTTTAACAATGGAATGAACGAATTGCTGAAAGGAACCAGTTTCGGTGGAACCTTTCAGCAGAAACTTGGCAGCATATTGACCTTTGTGGATAATGCAAGCGGTTTGTATGCTGATTTCAAGAACAGTTCCACGCAGCATGTGTTGAACAGACTTGTGGGCGAAGATAAGATTAAAGACCTTTTCTGTATAGGTGACTATAATCTCACACGATGGATTGATGACTATTCCAAAGCCTCGCAAGGTCAATACTATACACAGAGAGTGTATATCTACAGACGAGACTACGGCTCGGAAACACTCTGTGATTACGTTCCGCCCAAGGATGACGATGCCATATTGTATGGAGACCATTGGTATAGAATAAGCACAAAGGATCCAAACTTTTCTCCAAGTTCCTCCCAATATGAGGCAATACTCTCAAATTCAGAAACTCATGCAGGATGGAGCAGAAAACGGGTTGCGGAATTAAATGCGCAAGACTCCAAGAACACGTATAGAATAAACAACTACATTTCAGCCTACATATTGAGCAAAAAGAAAAGTGGGCAATATGCAAAGGCATACGCTTATTCAATCAATGTAACAAAATCGTGGGACGTAAAAGAAGAAGTGTACGAAGCGGTCTATGACAGCTACAGTATGGACTGGAATACATTTATGGCTCAGATGAATGCAAGGCTGACACAATATAATGCCAATGGTGACCATAAGGAAATCAACAACGCCGATGACTTGCAGGACTATATGAACACTCACCCCAACGAGTCCAACTACACCTATTATATAGGTTATGACACCCGACACTACTATACCGCCACAGATGCACGCAAGATAGCAGGTGCTTCTACAGCTACATTCAGTATAACCTGCCATGATGGAGGAACATTAGAAAAAGGCAGCACAACCTACAAATGTGACAAATGCGGCAGAAGTGTAAGTGAGCATACAAAGAGCTGTTCCATGCGTTCTACATTAAACGGTGATGGTGGAGCGGTACAGACTGGTGAGCTTGAAGCCAAGCTCACACAACTCCAACAAGAAGTTGATTACTTACAAAAGGAGTGGATGCGCTCAACAAGGAAAACAGCGAGTTGTTACGCAAGATGTCCAATGCTGCCACTACTGAGGAATACAACACCTATCGTACCAAATACGAAAATAATAAGAAAAAAATAAATGAACTACAGTCGCAGCTTGACAACACCAATGACATCATCGCCCAAACCAAACAAGCCATAAAGGAAGCAGAAGATGGAGAAAAGGCTCAAACAGATGATTACAACAGAATACCTCAACTGATGAAAGCCATGAAAGATGCTTACGGCATCACATGGACGGACAATGGTTCTTGGACCGGCTACACGTTCATCCGTCATGGCACTGTGGGCAGCGTCAAGGGTGAGGTCACATTCAAAGCATCCCTTTCCATTGCAAGAAAACCGAAGTATTTCCTGGGCATCAAGATACACCGTGCAATCGTGCAAATAGACTGGCAATTGACGAGCAGCTGGAGTGACACCTCCGTTGTTGAGACTATGGAACTGGATTCCAATAACACAGATGAAGAAAATGCAAGACTCGTCAACCAACGGATAAGCGAACTTGCCAAAGATCATCCCAACTGCGATGTCACCGTAGAATATTCCAAGACTCCAGGAATAGAAACCGATGACACGGATGGAGTCAGGCATTTGCTATGGGCAAGTGACAGACTGGAAATTGCCCGAAGCATAGAGGCACGCCTTGCAAGGATATATACCGACCTTGTAATGGTGGAAAAGTTCCTCCATTACAAGCATAGCCTCTTAGATTGGGTACATGACCTTGTTCCCAAGCTAAATGCAGACAAAGACAGGAAGCTCACTATTGCGGCACGTTGTCGTAGACGATGGCTGCATAACAGCGGAAGTGCATACTATGAATGGGAAGACGAAGACAATGAATATGAGTAACATCAGTAACATATAAATATGTGTAAAATGAATAATACAGGTAATATAAAACACAATGACAACCATGTGCTGAAATGGCTCATGCTTGTATTGACGTGCATATTCCAACTGTCACCCATTGGAGTAAAGGCACAGCTTGTTCCACGCGACATTCCCACAATAGAAGCATACATCAACGACCACAAGAAGCAACGCAGTCTATTGTTGGCACGATCCACGCTTGAAGAAAGCAACAAACTCCTGCATCAGGCAAGCAAGGTAACACATCGTGAATATCGAGATGTCAATTGGGAACTTGACAAATACACCAAAGCGTTTGACGTGATAGACCTTGTGTACAACACTGTCAGTACAGGCTTTAACGTTTACCGAACCTATGATACTGTATCAGATAAAATCGGGAAGTACAAGTCGCTGTTGTCGGACTTCAATGAAAAAATTGTCAAACGAAAGCGTTTCGAAACTGCCGACACCCTCTTGCTTGCCGTCAACGTCAGAGCCGTGAGGAATTTGGCAACGGAGTGTCAGAACTTATACACCTCCGTAACAGTACTCGCTGCCTATGCCAGTGGCAAAGTCCATTGTACCACAGCGTCAATGATGCTGATGATAGAGAATATCAACAAATCGTTAGACCGTATAAAATCCATAGTTAACACGGCCTATTTCCAGACTTGGAAGTTCATAAAGGCAAGAACGAGTTATTGGAAATCAGAGCTGTATCGATCAAAGACCATAAGAGAGGTGGCCAACGATGCCTTAGGGCGGTGGATGGAAGCCGGAATGCTTGATTATTAACACCGAAATCACAACGACATGAAACAATATAAAATAGCAATGGCTATCATAATGATGGCGGTCACAGTAAATACATTTGGCCAGTCAATGACCTACAACCATGATGCTTCGAAGATGGGGCAGATACAAGTTATGGAGTTAGGAGCAGGCGTTCTCACCCCAGACTTATACTACTCCATTACGCACAGTGGCTATAAAAAAGGAGCTAAGTCAGTCACATCCGTCAAAAACACTTTGCGTATGGCCGCAAATATAGCCTCTATGCCTCAGGTGGAATATGCCGACAGTATAAAGGCAGATTTGGAAGCACGGGCAAAGGTGGAAGCTACAAACATCGCAGACAGGCAAATAGACATTGCCTGGTTGACTGAAGGTGGGAGAATAGAAGCAAAGTTGCGAGCTTTCAAATCAAATATCGGCAGCTTGAATGGAAAGACATGCAGCGAGGAGATAACGGCATGGGAAGACCTTGGAAAAATGTATGACTTTGCCATTAAGACCACAAAGAAAGCATATATGCCAAACAGCGAACGGCAAAAGCAGTATCTCGCCATATATGATGAGATAACAACGACCAATGACAATCTTCTATTGAGAATACGTTATTTGGCTACAAAACGCCAAGCTGACAACATTGTAGCAGCCATGACACAATTTCATCATAGGGTTAGTGAGAATGCAACCGCATCATACAACAGGTGGCGTAACAGCGCAAACGATGCAGGAACCGTAAAACATAAAACAAATAGATAACAGCGTATGACAAATGACAGTACAGCGGTAGACTTTGGCATCAATCTGCTTGAAGAGGAGATTGATGATGTAATATTCCGCACAAATGAGTTTCTGACGGATGCCACTTTCACCGGTGGACAAGGGCCGTTCTGGTGGTTGCCGTTACCAATTCTCCAAAACATGACTTTAATCGCTGTAAATCAGTTATTTATAAATTCTTGTCTCGTGACCAAAAATCAGCGAGGGACAAAAACGGGACAAAACCACGGAAAAATAAAGTCAAGAACACTTCGCTCGAAATATCCCTTGTGGAATACCTCTGTTTCGTTTGCAAAGGTACAAATTTGTCCCTTGAAAAACGAGGGGAAATCCCTATTTATCTCATTCACAACTCATTTTCCTACCATTGTACTCCAAATGTGGTTATTGCAAGCGATTTTGACCTCAAACAGCATGACTTGCGGAAATCGGGTGTTAAATTTTGTTTTGCACTCTGATGGACATTTTCAAAAACGAGAACTGGCAATAGAACCAAAGATTTGCCACCCTTATTGTCCAATCCTTGGTTTTGTGAATGTTTGAACGATAGACATTTGAAGATGCTGAATTTCAAGTGAGTGTCCGACCAATCTACCACATTGCAGCATGGTAAAATAGAACCAAAGAATTGAAAATCAGCACTTTTAATAAACCATAACGGCTGCTTGAATATCATTGGCAACAATATACCTTTGCAGCCGAAATCGATAACGAAATAAACAAAATATCAGATTTATGACAGAAAAGAACGCATTAAAGATGAACCTCGACCATGAGCGCAAGATAGTGGAGCTTCAGTCGAGAGTGAACAAGTTGGAGAACCTTTGCTATATGACAAAGGAAGTGTTGAACCTTGAAGAGGCTTCCGCCTTTCTCGGCATTGCCAAGAGCACGCTCTACAAGATGACGCATCTTAACCAGTTGCCGTACTTTAAGCCTGCTGGCAAGCTCATCTTCTTTGAGAAGAAAGCCTTGCTTGACTGGGTACGAGGAGCAAGAGCCATGTCGGAGGAGGAGATAAGACTGGAGGCTGCAAACCGTCTGAATGAAATGAACAATAGACCATAGCATCATGACGAAAGATGAACTTGTAAACAGTCTGCAAAAACGTGACCCTCTGTTGGCTAATGCGGTCAGCAATATGGTAGACTACATTTCCGACCGCTTTCCTGCTGCTTACCCAAGCAAGGAACAGACGGAAGCAGTCAATACCTATCTTCATTCGGTCTATGCTGACGGTGACGGAACCATGTCTGAAAGAAACTGTGAGCATCGAAGAATTGCATCACAGAAAATTACCATCAATGCCATACAAGTGCTTGACAGTCCTCAACTTGACCGACTGCAACGTGTGCTTGACCATATCGCATACGACAAGGAGTATTATATGCCAGAGAGAGGCTTCGGCATGAGGCGATAGTTTCTCTTTTGACGGCAGAGAGTTTTCCGCATAACAGTATGAACAGATTTACACAACAAAAATAAAACAACGATGAACAGTAATATTTTCAACAGCATTATCCTGAGTAATGAACAAGTAAACTATCTGATGGGTGGCACGGCTGGCATCAATCGCCTTTCATGCCTTTATCAACTCATTCAGATGGTGACACGACAGATTGAAACCTCGAATGAGGTTGGGGAGTCCACAACAGAATTGTGGGAAGTGAACATGTCAGAGGTGGCTCTATCCAAACTATGGAAGTGTGACCGAAAAACCGTCTCCAAGATGCTTGACCACATGAACAAATTGGGCATCCTTTCTTCTGTACAGACAAGACGAGGAAGTGTTCACACATTGCTCTGCATTTCAGCATGGATTGTTGACGGCAAGAAATATGTCAATCCTCACTATGTTCCCATCAACCAAAGAGACTGTTCCGGCAAGTCTAATACTATGACTTCCACAACCGCCTTCCCCAACAAAGAAGATCCACCCTTCAAAAATGGCGGTACTTCTCCAACACAACTTGCCAACAGTTCCTTTTCTTCCCTAACTTCAGGAAATGGCGATAATGGCGAGGAGGAAGATGTTCCACCGCCAAGCGTCTCTGACATGGAACTGGAGGCAGAAGCCAGAAGGCAATTCTTCAAAGAACAGATGGAAGCGGAGGACGCCCCACAATTGCTGTTGCTTGGGTAATTTGAGAACCGTTATACAACAAGTCTGTGAACATGTGCAACCACAGTGCGTAGCGTGCTTGTGCGTAAACTCTGATAGCTGTGCTATGCAAGAAATACCAATGTCATACAAACGCACTTCGTTTGTACGTATGTCAATGGACTTCTTGAACGCTCGCAAGCTCGCATTGGGTTGCACACTTTTATAGAAGCAATACTTGGTATGAATAAGAAAATTATAGAAAAGGAGGCACCGAAATACACGAGCCGCCTGATAGTAAGGCTTACGCCACAGCTTCATAAGGAGATAGCGGAATATGCTGCTCTTTGCGGACTGACCACAAGCGCATACGCACGCAAGCGGTTGGAGGGCAAATATCCCAAACAACGCTTGACAGACAAAGAAATGGAGGCTTTGAACAGCCTTTCGGATGCCAGGGGGGATATACAAAAATTGTTCGGCTTCCTCAAAGGTCGTCCGCTTACGGAACGTGAGAACATTCTCCGCAGTGAAATCTTCATGAAACGATGGAGAACAAGTGCAGAGGTAATCTTGAACCGCATGATTGAGATAGAGAAATACTTAACACAATAGAACATACGACATATATGATAGCAAAAGCAAAGGTAATAAGTCATGGCGCAAATGCCATACGTTACTCAGTGGATAAGGACAAGGCAGAGATTGTAAAGACCAATCTCTTGCCCGATGATATTTCCCCAACGGCAATGTGGGCAAGAATGCTTGTCTTGCAGAAGAAGTTTGAAGACAAGTTGAACCGTTATCATCCGCTCAAACGTAACATGATACGTATTGAGGTTTCCCCAACCTCGGAGGAAACGCAAGGTTGGACGATGGAGGACTGGCAGAGGTTGGCGGATGACTTTATCCGTGAGTTTGATGCTGTTGACCTTTCAGCCAAGTCGAAGCGCAAGAGTGCAAAGGCAACCAACCTCAAAGACAGCCAGTATGTAGTTGCACTCCATCATGACAGCAAGAGTGGCATTATGCACCTTCACATTGATGCGAACCGCATAGACATGAGGGGCAACGTGAATGATGCCCATTATATCTACGAGAGAGCGATGGCTGCTGCCGCCAAGGTTGGGCAACAGCGTGGATGGAAAGATGCACAAGAGGTGAGCCGCCAAAATAAGGACGCGATAACCAATGATTGTCTTTCCGTTTTGGCTAAGATGCTGTACTTTGATTGGGGACTATACACAAAATGCCTCACGCAAATGGGATATGATGTCAAACTGCAATCCGACAGCAAAGGACAAGTGCGTGGATATGCCATCAAGCGTGGAAACTCCATTTATAAGTCCTCGGAACTTGGCAAAGGTCGTTGTCTGATGCCCTCAAAGATTGAAGGCACTTGGGCAAAACTGCATCATCAAGAATTGGAGAAACCAGTTTCAACTCCAACAAAGAATACCCAACAGCCAAAGATTATGACTGTACCCAAACCCATGCCTACTGCGGACAACACTCCAAAGATACGTCACTTCGACTTCTTTACGGACGAGTTTCATCATTATCCTGTTGATATTGCTCAGAATTGTCTGGATGTCATCGACAAGAATATAACTTTGGATGCCGA
>ERZ791632.271-NODE-271-length-16130-cov-26.7296_pt1 | contig 16130 bp, 12 predicted proteins | sample MGYA00510263_ERZ791632 | MGnify/ENA primary metagenome ERZ791632 (study PRJEB30046, sample SAMN00715181) | human gut metagenome | study: EMG produced TPA metagenomics assembly of the A metagenome-wide association study of gut microbiota in type 2... | reverse complement strand
TGCATTTCATCATCTGTCCGTTCTCACTTTTCTGACTCTGCACAGCGAAGGTCTCGCCCTGCTGCACCACTCTCATAATCTGAGTATACATATTATATAATGTACGAAGAGGTTTTCAAGAGCACCAAACCATTTCAGCGTTGTCTTGTTTCTTCGACGCTGCAAAAGTACTGCAGAAAAAAAGGCAAAACAATGCTTTTCCCACAGCTTCCCCGAAAAACCCACGTTTTTGGGAAAAATCGGGCATTTCTTGGGAAAAAGTAAGAAGAAGAAGGAAACGAGAGTCAAAAGTAAAGAAAAAGAGAAAATTCATTCCCCTTTCCCAAAAAAATCCATCATTTTTCCCAACGTTGGGAAAAATCGTGGGAATCTTGGGAAAAATTGCCTAATAAAAATAAAAAAGCACCTCCTTCACCATCCATGAAGAAGATGCTTTTAACAAAAGCAACCAAAGTTACCCAAATATATTATTCCCAAACGGGAACTTAATTCTTGTTTAAGATTATATGGAAAAACGCAACCCCAAAATGCATAATCCCAAATGCTTGTAACACTATCTATGTAATATTAAATTAATGAAGCTGTTTCAATTCTTCTTCTGTCAATCCGGTAGCCTGCATGATTTGTGACCAAGACATCCCCATTGCCAACAAGTTACGGGCTACTTCCACTCTACCCTTAGCTATTCCCTTTTCCTCTCCTTCAATATAAGAACCATAAAGGCCGGAGTAGTAATCATCAACAGCCTTAATACTTTCATCGTATTTTTCCTGCTCCTCACTACTCAAACAACGAACATCCGCCAATTTAGCAAGATGATTGAATATCTTCTTCTGTGCCGTAAAAGGCAATCTTTCCAATACTTCCATATACTTCAAAACATAAATCCATTTTTCAAAACCTATGCCTGGAATGGTCTGAGTTTCGACAACAAGCTTTATCGTTCGTTTGGTTTGGTTGATAATAAGGGAATACTTACCTATGCTGGTCTGTTGATGGCAGACGAATGTCCATTGCGCCAAAGCCGAGTATTCTGCACAAGATGGAATGGCAAAACAAAAGCTGGAGGAAGCCTTGATGCACTCGACAGCGCAGAGATTACAGGCGGACTTGTAACTCTTCTCGAAGACACCATGTCCTTCATTCGTCGCAACAATCGTACACTTTGGTATAAAGAACCGATGCAGCGCATCGAGATTCCTCAATATATGGAACGTTGCGTGATGGAAGTTGTAGTGAATGCCCTGGCTCATCGCGACTATCTGATTCAAGGTAGCGAGGTGCATGTGGATATGTATGATGACCGTATGGTGATTTACTCTCCTGGTTCCATGCCGGAAGGACGACTCATCCAGACTATGAACTTAGAGGACATTCCTTCTGTCAGACGCAATCCTATTATTGCCGACATCTTTGCTCAGTTGGGTTATATGGAGCGTAAAGGTTCGGGCATGGGCAAAATCATCAATCCAATCAAAGCCCTTCCCTATTTTGAAGAAAAGATGCTTCCGACCTTCTTCTCCGACCGTGCCCAGTTTACTGTCACGTTCCCCAATATGATTTTAGCTTGGCAGGAAACTCATCCTGATATTGAGGTAAACTTTGTGGAAAACGAAGGTGATACTCAAGATGTCCCTCAAGGTGATACTCAAGGTGATACTCAAGGTGGCCCTCAAGGTGGCCCTCAAGGTGGCCCTCAAGATGTCCCTCAAGATGTCCCTCAAGGTGTCCCTCAAGATGTCCCTCAAGGTGTCCCTCAAGGCGATGATTTAGATAAATGGATAGAATATCAAGTAGCTGTTTATCCTAAAATAACAACAGAAGAATTAGCTTTACAAATAGGAGTAACATCTAAAACTATCAAGCGTCGTATCGCCAAAATGCCTCATATTGTGTATGTGGGTAGCGGCTATAGCGGTCATTGGGAGGTTAAGCCTAAAAAGAAATAAACGATAGAGAGACTTTTATGAAAGGTCTCGACTATTCTTATTATTATGAACAAGATTGAATAATATGATGGAACCAAAAATAAGATTTAAAGGGTTTGATGGGGAATGGAAGACTTCTACGATTGGAGATTTCACTACTTCATTCTCTGGAGGAACCCCAACTGCTGGAGCATCTGAGTTTTATGGAGGAAATATTCCATTCATCCGCTCGGGTGAAATACATGAAAGTAAAACTGAGCTTTTTCTAACCGAAGCAGGCTTAAATAATTCTTCAGCAAAGGTTGTTGAAAAAGGTACTTTATTATATGCACTATATGGCGCAACTAGTGGCGAAGTTGGAATCTCAAAAATAAAGGGTGCAATTAATCAAGCAATACTTGCAATCTATCCGAACAAAACTGTAGACAAAAGATTTCTTGCAAATTATCTACAATCTCATAAACAAAAGATTGTCGGAGAATTATTACAAGGAGGACAAGGCAATTTGTCGGGTGCATTAGTAAAGAGCATTTCGGTTACTTACCCGAATAATCGTGAGCAACAAACAATATCTGATTACGTAGATTCTCTCGACTCTCAGATTTTCGCCTCCACCTCTCGTCTTGCCTCATTAAAGCAGATGAAGGCGGCAAGCCTGCAGGCTATGTTCCCGCAGGAAGGGGAAACTGTGCCTAAAATAAGATTCAAGGGGTTTGAGGGGGAATGGAAGAAAGTGAAGCTATCAGAAATTCTAACAGAGCGACACGAAAATAGTACTATTACTGATAGTTTACCTCAACTTTCATTTACTATTGCAGATGGCGTTATCCGACCTGAAGACAGAAAGTCTAATAAACGAGATTTTTTGATTAAGGATATTGATAACAAACGTTATTTGGTTACAAAAGTTGGCGATATTATATATAATCCTGCAAATGTTGTTTATGGGGCAATTCATAGGAACTCTCTTATGAACGGAGTTGTTTCCCCTATCTATAAGATATTTACAACCATGCAAGATTCTAACTTTATTGAGTGTGCAGTTCGCAGACCTAGTTTTATAACCAAATTAGCAATGTGCACAGAAGGCACTGTTACAAAGCTTAAAACATTAAAGCCAGAAGCATTTCTAAACATGGAAGTATGTATTACACCTTCATTAGAAGAACAAAAGCTAATTGGTAATTACTTCACCTCTCTCGACCGCCAAATCTCCCTCCAGTCTCAGAGCCTGGAGAAGCTGAAGCAGATCAAGTCTGCGTGTCTTGACAAAATGTTCGTATAAAATCATTTAAAACATTAGAAATTATGGCAGACAATATACAAGGGTTCATCAAGGAACTCGCCTTTGAGGAGGCTTTGACCCATCACCTCCTCGACCACGGCTGGAACGAGGTAATCAAAAACCCTACCGAAGAGCAACTGGTGCAGAACTGGGCTGACATCATCTACGACAACAACCGAGAGATAGACAAATTAGGCAACTACCCACTTACCGCCTCGGAAATGAAGCAGGTAATGGACCAGGTGAACATGAAAAGTTCACCCTACGAGATGAACCGATTCATCAATGGCAAGCAGGTTTGCATCAAGCGCGACAATGAAGCCGACACCAACAACTTCGGCAAGGATGTGTATCTGAAGATTTTCGACCCCATGGAAATCTCTTCCGGACAAAGCCGCTACCAGATAGCACGACAGCCTAAATTCAAGACTGCCGACTCGATGCTGGGCGACCGACGGGGAGACATGATGCTCCTGATCAACGGAATGCCCGTAATCCATATCGAACTGAAGCGAAGCAAGATAGACGTGAGTCAGGCTTGCTATCAGATCAAGAGATACGTTCACGAGGGAATCTTCCAGAACGGCATCTTCTCGATGGTGCAGATCTATGTGGCGATGACGCCCGAAGAAACCCTCTACTTTGCCAACCCAGGCACGGAAGACCGATTCCAGAAGCAGTTCTACTTCCATTGGGAAGACTTCAACAATACCATCATGAGCGACTGGAAGCAGGTGGCTACCAATCTGCTCTCCATCCCTATGGCCCATCAGATGGTGGGATTCTACACCATTGCCGACGACAAGGACAAGACCCTGAAAGTGCTGCGCAGCTACCAGTATTTTGCCGTGAGCAAGATAAGCGACGTAGTGAAGAAAACCAACTGGGACGACCATCTGCACCGGGGCGGATTCATCTGGCACACTACGGGTTCGGGCAAGACGATGTCATCCTTCAAGAGTGCGCAGCTGATAGCAGAAAGCGGAGATGCTGACAAGGTGGTGTTCCTGCTCGACCGCATAGAACTCGCCCTGCAGTCGCTCGACGAATACCGCGGCTTTGCCGGCGAGGGCGACGAGATTCAGGACACCGTAGATTCCTCTGTGCTGCTCGCCAAGCTGAAGAGCACCGACAACGACGACCGCCTCATCGTAACCTCCATCCAGAAGATGAGCAATCTGAAAGAGGGAGCCTCCATCTCGGGCGGCGGAACCATCACCCAGGAACTGATCAACAGCATAGGCCAGAAGCGCCTCGTGTTCATCATCGACGAGTGCCACCGCAGCGTGTTCGGCGACATGCTCGTCAGCATCAAGCACACCTTCCCGAGGGCTCTGCTCTTCGGCTTTACAGGCACACCGGTGTTTGAGGAAAATGCCAAGCATGAAATCACCACGGAGACCCTCTTCGGCGACATGCTCCATAAATACACCATCGCCAGCGGAATACCCGACGGCAATGTGCTCGGCTTCGACCCTTACATGGTGAAGACCTACGACGATGACGAACTGCGCGAGCTGGTGGCGTTCCATCAGATAGACCTCAGACTGAAGGAGGAGAATCCCTTCAATCCCACAACTCCCAAAACCACGGAAGAATATCTGAAGCTCATCAGCGAGAACGAGGAGTTCGGGAAAATCTACGACCGCTTTGTCAACCAGCTCAAGATGCAGGAAACCTACACCGAGAACGGCAAGCCGGTGAAGGGCATAGAGGCTTATCTGCCGAGAGACATCTACGAGTGCGACAAGCACCACATAGCCGTGGCCAACGACATCATGAAGAGCCGCGAAAAACTGAGCAAGAACGGCAAGTTCCACGCCATGCTCGCCACCAAGAACATTCCGGAAGCCATCGCCTACTACAAGCTATTCAGAATGTATCATCCGTCGGTGAACGTAGTGGCTGTTTTCGACAGCAACATCGACAACAGCGACGGCGGCATTGTGCGCGAGGATGCAATCAAGGAGATGCTTACCGACTACAATGCCAAGTATGGCACGAACTATCAGCTTGCCAACTACGCCAAGTACAAGAAGGACGTGGCGAAGCGACTTGCCCACAAGAAGCCGTACATCGGTATAGAAAACGACCACAGCCAGCAGATAGACCTGCTGATAGTGGTGACCCAGATGCTTACGGGCTACGACTCGAAATGGATCAACACGCTCTATGTAGATAAGGTGATGAAGTATGTGGACATTATCCAGGCATTCTCACGCACCAACCGCCTGTTCGGTCCCGACAAACCATTCGGCACCATCAAGTACTACACCAAGCCCTATACTATGGAGCAGAACATCAACGATGCGCTGGAGGTGTATGTAGACCGTCCGCTGGGCGTGTTTGTGGATAAGCTGGAGAAGAATCTTTCCAACATCAACCAGCGCTTCCTCACCATCCGCGACATCTTCCATTCGCACAAGATCATGCACTTCGAAAAGCTGCCCAACGGCCGTGAATCCAGGAATATGTTTGCCAAATGCTTCAGCGAGATGACCCATCTGCTGGAGGCAGCCAAGCTGCAGGGCTTCGTATGGGAAAAGAGCGAATATGAATTCCAGCACGGCAACACCTATACGAAGGTGAAGATGGAACTGGACGAGCAGACTTATCAGATTCTGCTGCAGCGCTACCGTGAGCTCTTTGAAGGAGGTGGCGAAGGTGGCGACCCAAAGGAAGCATGGGAATACACCATTGACACCTATATTACGGAGACGGGTACGGGAACCATCAATGCAGACTACATCGACTCGAAATTCCAGAAGTTCATCAAGAACCTCTATACGGAAGGTCCGGGAAGCGAAATGACCAAGGAGGCATTCGAGGAACTGTGCAAGACCTTTGCCACACTCTCGCAGAAAGACCAGCGCACGGCGCTCATCATCCTGCACGACATACAGAGCGGCGACCTGCATCTGGAACAGGGAAAGACCATCAACGACTATATTGCAGAGTATCAGATAAGCGAGCTGAAGAAGCAGATCATGAATCTGAGCGAAGCCACCGGAGTAAACGAGAGCCAGCTCATCAACATCATGAGCAGCAACGTGAACGAACAGAATCTGAACGAGTTCAACCGGTTTGAGAATCTGAAGCTCACGCTCGACCTGCAGAAGACCCGTGAATTTCTGGTGCGCATCACCGGCTCAGCCTGTCCTCCGTTCCTGGTAATGCCAAAGGCCGACCAGATATTGCGCAAGTTCATTCTGGACCCTGCAGCTCGCGAGCGCATCCTGCTGGCGTGGCTCCACGACGATGTTACGATGGATAATGGTGCAACCCCAGCAACCTCCGAGGAAGAAACGCCTGCTACTGGTGAAGAAACACCTGCTGACGATAATATTACCGAGGAAACTAAAGAGCAGGACATTGAACATATAAGAATCAGTATCCGTAATATTCTCCACTCCACCCTTTCGGGTGTGGCAGGACAGATGCGCCCTCAGGAAGAAGTCATCAACAGCGTATTCTATGTGCTGAATACCAAGACTCTTGCATCGCTCGACGGCGTGGGACTGTTTATCAATAGAGCCTTTGCCAACCTTTATGGCAAGCAGGCCACGATAGTAGATAAGCATGTGGCATTCAACCTGTTAGTTACCAAATTTGAAGCTTATCTCAAGAAGCTCTATTATCTGATGGAGAGCAAAGAGGTGGCTCCACGCTTTGAAGGCGACCCTGTGACATGGAAGGATGTGATTTATGCAATTCGCCCATTGTGGCAGCTGAAATATAATGAGAAGTCGGAATATCAGACTCTCTACCAATATCTGCTGATTATCAAAGAATGGCGCAACAAGGAGGCTCACATTTCTCCAACAGCTTCTGAGCAAGAGATTGATGCTGCCATCAACATCATCATCACAATGTATTTCTTTGCTACCGGTTCCTGCATCACAGAGCTTGAAAGCAATGGTCAGGATGTGGATGGAGCTGATGGGGTTATTCCATATAAACTGCCTGAGTATGATTCCGCTTCCTATGCCTATGCGGCAGAAGATAAACATCGGGGGGAGGAAGAATCAGATTGTGGTTAGAAAACTGTTAAGAATTTGGAAGAAATTAGTTAGTACAGAAAAGCTGCACTAACTAATTTATTTTTTTTACTAACCATCATTTCCCCGGTCATGAAGGTCAAGGTCATTAAGGTCATTAAGGATTTCCAAAGAAAAGTTGTTGGGAAACGAGTAAAAAATCATCCTTTTTTTGCTCATTTTCCTTTTTTTATTATCTTTGCCTTAAAAATTAATAATTGAACTTTCGCATGTGGTTCAAGTACGGGCTAGGAGCTTCTGCCCTTTCAGGGCGTGTGGAGCTCACTTGCAGAACTTAAATAATTATGACACAAGATACTTCTACATATTACGTTTGGATAGGTGGTTTATGTAAAAAGTTACGGAGAATATGAATTATCTCCGTAACTTTTTACATTTTCGGCTGATTTTACCGCTTCAGCGCTATGTTATAATTATAATATTTGCTGTTGCCCGTAATATCCTCCAGCACCTGGATGAAAGGAGGAAACTTCACACTCTCGTTGGCAGAAATGCCGCGGGTTTCAAGAATCATCAGATTGGAAACCGGCTCAAGAAACTCATCGAGCTCGAAATACTGGCCCTTCCAGATGAAACTCTTGCGATGCTTATGAATGCGCTGACGGTAAGGATCTGCCTGCTGAAGCATACTCTCGTAAAGATTGGCATTGATCTGCCGCTCGGTCTCAATCTGCTCATTGTCTGAAAGACGCTTCTTGGTGGTGTGAACATACACATACTTGCCTCCCTCGAAACCGCGACGGCGAAGACGGATCTCACTGCCCGGCTCACCCGTAAGATAAGTCTGAACAATATCACTGTCTATCGCATTAGGAACCTCGCCCGTCAGCTTCACGATATATTTGCGTTCCTCCTCTATCGGCTGCGGAATGGCAAGCACATTGCTTATCTCCTTGAGCACACGGTTCAGCTTGTTGTTGAAATCTTCGTGGTTATTGATTACCCTGAGATGAGGATGACCCTTCCATGCAGAAACAATCTTCTTGTCCAACTCGCGCGCTATCTTCAGCCCCTCCTCATCAGCCTGCTCCAGGCGCTGCGCATTGTTGGCTGTAGTATAAAACTGCTCGGCGCCATCGGCAGCACTCACCAGATGCAGTACAGCATCATAGCGGTCGCGAAGCTGTGAATTCGTATACCCCTCTTCCGAGATGATGCGGTTCCAGAAATCGGGAGTGAGATAGGTAGAAATATCCATCGTGCCACGATCGCAGACAATGATGACCGGCTGCTGCAATGTTTCTGCCATACGCTGGAAACTGTCTTCCAGATTGATCTGAGTCTGGAAAGTAGCCTTCTCACCCTCAAAGAAGAAATCCTTGTTGGAAGTGAGATAATTCATGCCCGCCTGGGTGAACATGGTTGGAACTTCGGGAATGGTAAAGACCTTATAGCCCAGGCTAGAGAAATGTTCTATCACCTTAACCATAGCGGTAGTCTTGCCCGCACAAGGACCACCCGTCAGTACAATCTTCTTAATCTGATTCATATATCCAGTTTTATATTTTTCGTTTTTCTATTGATGTTCTTCCATAAACATCAGAATTCCGGGTGCAAAGATAACAATAATTCTTCAAATGAAAGCTATAATTTATGCAAGAAAGGAAAAATATTGTATTTTTATTTTGATTTCTCATCGTTTTGATGTACCTTTGCAGAGAAAATGGCTTGTTTTGAGCCATCGGAAACAAAAATATAACTATAAGATAAAAATGGAAAAAGTAAAGACATTAATTATAGGTAGCGGGCCTGCAGGATATACGGCTGCCATTTATGCGGGCAGAGCCAACCTGCAGCCAGTACTCTATTCGGGAATGCAGCCAGGCGGCCAGCTCACCATCACCACAGAGGTAGAAAACTTTCCGGGCTATCCTAACGGCGTAGACGGAACGCAGATGATGATGGACATGAAGGAACAGGCAGCCCGATTCGGAGCAGAAATGAGAGACGGAAGCATCGTGAAGGCAGATTTCAGCTCACGTCCATTCCATCTTACCGATGAACGCGACAACGAGATTGAGGCAGAAACCGTGATCATCGCTACAGGCGCATCTGCCAAATATCTGGGTCTTGCCGATGAAGAGAAATATCGCGGACAGGGCGTTTCAGCCTGCGCTACCTGTGACGGATTCTTCTACCGCAAGCGCACAGTAGCCGTAGTGGGCGGTGGCGATACTGCATGCGAAGAGGCCATGTATCTTTCAGGACTTGCCAAGAAGGTTTACATGATTGTGCGCAAGCCTTATCTCCGTGCTTCAGAAATCATGCAGCAGCGCGTAAAGAACAAGGAGAACATTGAGATTCTGTTCGAAACCAATACGCTGGGACTCTTCGGCGATAATGGTGTAGAAGGTGCTCATCTCGTGCGCCATAAGGGCGAAGCCAACGAAGAGAAGTTTGACATCAGCATCGACGGATTCTTCCTGGCTATCGGACATAAGCCTAACACCGACCTCTTCAAGGGGCAGATAGATCTCGACGAGCAGGGCTTTATCAAGGTTGTGCCAGGTACTGCCACTACCAACATTCCGGGTGTTTTCGCAGCAGGCGATGTGGCCGACCCAATCTACCGCCAGGGCGTTGTAGCCGCAGGTTCAGGAGCCAAGGCTGCCATCGAAGCCGACAGATTTCTGCAGCAACAGTAAGAACTATAGTATAAAATCCTATAAAGCGGGGTTAATATAGTTAAAAAATAACAGCAATATTTTGTCAGATGCGAAAAATGTATTACTTTTGCATTTGACAATATAAAAGGAAGATTGGCAGAGTGACCGAATGCGCTGGACTCGAAATCCGGTATACCCTCTTCCGGGTATCGGGGGTTTGAATCCCTCATCTTCCGCCATGTTCCGCAATCAGGAACTGTCATTTTTTTAGTTTCACAAAAACAACTCGACATGAAAAAAATCATCATCCCCATATTTATGCTCCTCCCACTGATGACTGCACAGGCTCAAACCGTGCTGACCGAAGAGCAGCAGCTGGAACAGGCACAGAAACAGCTGGAAGCTGCCAAGAAGGCACTGGAAGTGGCTAAGATTAAAGCACAGGCTGCCAAACTGAAGGCTCAGGCTGACAGCATCAACGCAGCAAGCGCCAAGGCTGAAGCTGAAGCTAAGAAGGCTGAAGCCAAGAAGGGCAATGCTACTGAGCAAGAACCTGCTGTAGTGAAGGAGCCAACCACATCAACCACGGGATGGGCGATTCCTGTTGCCGTAGCCGCTAAGCCAAAGGAGGCTGCCAAGGCTGCCACCAAGCTGCCAAATGGCACTACAGCCAAAGTGGACATGAAATATCTGGCAGGCGCCATCACCTATAATGATGAAAACAAGATTGAATTCACACTCGATACGGATGCTAACGGAAAAACTGCCAAGCAGATTTACGACATCGTATTAAAATACATGAGTGAACTGACACAGAACGAGCAGAACATTGCAAGCCGAGTAGCCCTGGTAAACAATGCTGAACACATCATCGCCAACACGATGGACGAATGGCTCGTCTTCAGCCAGTCATTCATCTCACTCGACCGCACTGAATTCAAATACCAGCTGGTAGCCAGGATTTCAGACAATCATCTGAATCTCTCGCTCGGCCGCATCATCTACAACTATGAGGAAGGAAGAAGCACCGGTTTCAAAGAACCTGCCGAAGAGGTAATCAGCGACAAGATTGCGCTCACCAGGAAGCAGAACGACCTGGCTAAGATTTTCGGAAAGTTCCGCAAATGCACCATCGACCGCAAAGACCAGATATTCGCAGACTTAACTGCATTAGTAAAACAATAAGTTGAAGAAAAAACATGGATAATCAGAATACAGATAATAAGATACAGCAGAACGAGGCACAGCAGCCTGCAAACGCTACAGCCCAGCCTACAGCTGAGCAGGGAGCAGAACAGACAGAGCAGAAGCAGCCTACCAGCTACGCCGTAAGACCACAGCACCGCCGACTCCGTCCATTGACCTACAGCGACCAGAGCAACATGCTGAAGGTACGCAACTATCTCAACATCGCCTTCATGCTGCTCGCCATCGTGGGTGTAATACTCTGGACCCAGTTGGAAGAGAGCCGTAATATCGCCTACATCGTACTCATTGTGGGTGTAGTGCTCAAGATTGCCGAAGTATGTATCCGACTATTTAAGAAATAATGAAGAAGAAGAAAATTATATTCTCATCACTCCTATTTTGTGCTGCAACCCTCCCGGTTGCGGCACAAAACGATTTTAACTATAACGAAGATTCGCAGTTCCGTCCTCAAACCAACCACAAGGTGAACACCGATTCACTGGGCTCAGACAAAGAGATTCCGAAGGGCATCAGGGTATGGACTGTAGACGAACGCTTCGGCGACACAAAGGCTGCCGTAGTAGACACTTTGCAGCACATGTATATGAACACAACCTTCACGGAAGGACTGAGAGGCGAATACAACACCCTCGGAAACATGGGTACTGCCCGACTGAACCGAATCTTCATCGACCGCCGCAATACACAGGGCAACTTCATCTTTACAGAGCCCTACGACTATATCGTAAATCCGGTAAGCGACTTCCATTTCACCAACACCTACTCACCTATCACCAACATAACGCTGAACAGCTGCGGCGACAAGGTGACGGGAGAAGATGACTTCAAGGCCATGTTTGCCGTGAATGCCAACAAAAGGCTAGGCGCCGGTTTCAGATTCGACTACAAGTATGGCAGAGGATATTATAACGCACAGAGTACCAGCCACTTCAAATACACCATGTGGGCTTCTTACCTGGGCGACCGCTATCAGGCACACTTCCTCTTCAGTACCAATCATGAGAAGATGACCGAGAACGGCGGTATTACCAACGATGATTACATCAAGCATCCGGAAATCTACACCGAATCGTTTGCCACCAACGAAATTCCTACCGTTCTGGAACAGAACTGGAACCGACTGGACAACCAGCACATCTTCTTTACCCACCGCTATAACGTAGGTTTCAGCCGCAAGGTAAAGATGACCGAAGAAGAAATCAAGGCAAAGAAATTTGCCATGGCTTCGAAAAAGGAAAACGCTGAAGAGGATGCGAAGGAAGAAGCCAGAAAGAAAGCCAAGGAACAAGGCAGGAAATTTGATGAGAAAGCCTACGACAAACAGCAGGGAGCTAAATTCAGCGGCCGTCCTGACGGTGCAAAGATTGCCGGCGATGAACCGGCTAAAGACTTAGCCGCAAAGGACATCAGGAACGACAGCACCCGCATCGCCGTAAACGGAAAAGCCGCTGCCGACAGTCTGCTTGCCGTCCAGAAGAAAAATGCCGAAGACTCGCTTTTCTACAAGAGCGAATATGTTCCGGTAACGAGCTTCATCCACACGGTAAAGTTTGACAACTATCGCCGTATTTACGAAGCTTATCAGACGCCAGCCGACTATTATCTGAACGAATATTACGATGCAGGCAGACTGACCGGTGATTCCATCTACGACCAGACCAAGCACTGGCACATGAAGAATACCTTCGCCATCGCCATGCTTGAAGGTTTCAACAAATGGGCAAAGGCAGGCTTGAAGGCTTTCGCCGGCTACGACCTCCGTCACTATGAACTGCCAACCATGGAAGGCGGTTTCGAAAAATACAACGAGCATGTGCTGAGCGTAGGCGGACAGCTGAGCAAGCAGGAAGGCAAGACCCTCCACTACAATGCCGTAGCAGAAATAGGACTGACGGGGGTTGACGCCGGAACCCTTGCCATAGATGGTAATGTAGACGTGAACATCCCATTCCTGGGCGACACGCTTCAGGTAAGAGGCGATGCTTTCTTCCATAGAGAAACCCCATCGTTCTATTACCGCAACTATCACGCCCGTCATCTGTGGTGGGAGAATGATCTCGACAAGACCATCCATACCCGCATCATGGGTACGCTCTCCTTCCCTAAGACGCGCACCAAGCTGAGAGTGGCTGTAGATGAAATCAAGAACTACACCTACTTCTCGCAGAGCTATGACATTACAGAAAAAGGGTTGCGAACAGGAGTCATGGTTACACCAATGCAGGAAAGCGGAGGAATCAACCTGCTGACAGCACAATTGGAGCAGAACTTCAGACTGGGCATTCTGAACTGGGAAAACCTGTTTACCTACCAGCATTCGAGCAAAGAGAGTGTTCTGCCAGTACCAGACTTCAATGTTTATACGAACCTCTACATCAAGTTCAAGGTAGTAAAGGTATTGAATATAGACCTGGGTGCAGACATGCGCTACTTTACAAGCTATGAAGCTCCAGACTATTCACCTTACATGGGACAGTATACGGTACAGGGCAACGGCGAGAACAACGTAAAGATAGGCAACTATCCTATCGTCAATGTTTACGCCAACGTTCACATCAAGCACACCCGTTTCTTCGTAATGATGAGCCACATCAATGCAGGACAGGGCGACAAGAACTACTTCTTCGCGCCTCATTATCCTATGAACGAGCGTGTGTTCCGTATTGGAGTAAGTTGGAACTTCTTCAATTAATCTTCCTGATTCCTTTAAGGATTTCAGAAGATTCAATTTTAATCTTTTTAGAATATGATAGAAACAAATTCTATAAAAGCATGGTATCTAGCCGCTCGCCCGAAGACTCTGACGGCGGCGGCTGTTCCTGTTTTATTGGGTATTGCGCTGGCTTATAAAGACGCTCAGCAGATACAGACATTGCCAGCCCTACTCTGCCTGCTCTTTGCATGGGTAATGCAGATAGACAGCAATCTGGTGAATGATTATTTCGACTTCAAACATGGTAATGACGATGAAACCCGACTGGGACCGAAACGAGCCTGCGCTGAAGGCTGGATTACTTTGGGAGCCATGAAATGGGGAATCATCCTCACTACCCTTCTGGGTTGCGCCATAGGACTTCCGCTGGTTCTCTTCGGTGGTTGGGAAATGGTCATCGTAGGCATCTGTTGCGTAGTCTTCTGTTTCCTCTATACTACCTGTCTCAGCTATCTGGGCATGGGCGATATTCTGGTGCTGCTCTTCTTCGGTATTGTACCCGTATGCTGCACATACTATCTCGTAATGCCCGAAACCATGCAGGGAGTAAGCCTGGAAGCGGTTCTCGTATCTGTATCCTGCGGACTGGTAGTTGATACGCTGCTCATTCTGAACAATTATCGTGATCATGACAACGATCTGAGAGCCGGCAAGAAGACTCTTGTGGTTCACATAGGAAAGAAGAATGCCGAGCGGTTATACTGCGCATTGGGCAATCTGGGAATCATTACCATAATAGGTGTCACCATCTACGAAGTATTTCAGCATGAAGCCAGCAGCATGTTCCTGCCGCTTGCAGCACTCTATATCGTTCTGCACAACAGAACCTATATGGAGATGAAAAAGATAGGCGAAGGCAGGGAACTGAACAGAATTCTGGGCAAAACAGCTCTGAACATCTTCTGTTTCGGCATTGTATCATCCCTGATCATTATCGGAATGGCGAATTGAACAATAACATCTTAATAATAATGTACGCGCGTACCTTATTATATAAACAAAGTGGAGGAATATCTATGAAACAACAGGTAAATCTCGAAATCATGGACTTTGTGGAGAAACAGATTCTCCCCAAATATAATGCCTTTGGCGAAAGTCATGGGCTCAGACATGTTACCCGAGTCATCAGAAACTCTCTAAAACTGGTTCCGGTAACCGGAGCCGACATTGATATGGTTTATGTGATAGCTGCTTACCACGACCTGGGAATGAGTGGTCCACGTGCCATTCACCACATCACCAGCGGCAAGATTCTGCAGGCAGATGCAAGACTGAAGCGCTGGTTCGGTCCGGAGCAGATTAAAATCATGAAAGAAGCCGTTGAGGACCATCGGGCTTCATCCAGCCGTCAGCCTCGCAGCATCTACGGCAAGATTGTGGCAGAAGCCGATCGCGATATTGATGTTCACGAGATATTTCTGCGCGCCATACAGTATGGCAAAGAAAACAATCCAGATTATGACAAGGAGCAGCAATGGGAGCGGTTCAGCCAGCACATGGACGAAAAATATTCACGAAACGGATACATCAGGTTATGGATTCCCAACTCCCCTAATGAGAAAGCGCTCAACGAACTTCGCAATATTATAGAGGACAAAACGGAACTGAGAAAATATTTCGAAAAAATATTCGAAGAAAACAGCTAAAACATTTGGTAGTTTCAAAATATTGCATTATCTTTGCATTATCAAATAATGACTAAGATGTTTTGCACCGTTGCATCGTGATGATGCATGGGTGCTAGAAGGAATAAGGGTCGTTTCGGTTCGATCGGGATACTCATCAAATTACACTATTGAAACCGAGAGGACATTCTCTTGCTCATGGCGGGCCACATAAACTGCTAGGCAGGTAAGCTGAAAAGCCGGTGGATTACAAAGGCGGAGAACTCTCAAATGTTTATACATTCGGAGTTTCATCACATCATCGAGCGGCCCTTTCTTTTACAAGAGGCGGATTTCTGAGAAAGAAGTCCGCCTCTATTTGTTTTATAAGCAGATGACTATAAAAAATATTGAAGAAAACATCCCCTGATAATGTGGGAGTTACAAAGAAAATGCATTTTTATCGAAAAAAAGTTGCAAAAAGATTTGGTGGAATCAGAAAAATGTAGTACCTTTGCACTCGCATTTGAGAACGATGCTTGGTTGATTCGGTTAAGAATCCGACTGGAAGGTTGGGTGAGTGGCTGAAACCAGCAGTTTGCTAAACTGCCGTGCGGGTTACCGTACCGGGGGTTCGAATCCCCCACCTTCCGCAAGCTATCGTCCGAAAAATGTACCGTTGGTCGATTCATCTAATGGTTAGGATACAAGATTCTCAATCTTGGCA
>ERZ791632.269-NODE-269-length-16149-cov-32.4132_pt1 | contig 16149 bp, 14 predicted proteins | sample MGYA00510263_ERZ791632 | MGnify/ENA primary metagenome ERZ791632 (study PRJEB30046, sample SAMN00715181) | human gut metagenome | study: EMG produced TPA metagenomics assembly of the A metagenome-wide association study of gut microbiota in type 2... | reverse complement strand
GACGATTATCGAGAGCCGCAGCATAGACTCCGTTCATTGCCGGAACAGCCACGAGAGCCATCTCATCGGTGGTATTCGGAATCTCGATGTCAAAAGCTTCATCGCTTGTAATCTGAAGCAGTTCCTTCAACTGTCGCTTGTAGTCCTTCACATTACTTTCCGCTTGCACGATGTTGAATTCATCCTGAGCTCGCTGAGCGGTGAGCTGTGCCAGGTCAGCCTGACTCATCTTGCCTATCTTCACCATCTCCTTGCCCCGTTCTTCGTTCTGCTGACTCGAGAGATAGCTCTCCTTGTTCACCTGGATAGCCTCTGTGGAGTAGAGAATCTGAACATAGAGCTGGGCAATCTGTTCCTGCAGCTTGATAGCCTGAGTGGCAGAATCAAGATCGGCAGCCTCGGCAGCAAGTTTGTTCAGCTTAATCTGATTGTGATTCTTGTTTCCGTTCCAGATGGTGTAGTTTCCCGATACGGAATAATTTCCATTGTAATAAACCTTGTCTATACTTGCTCTCGAGAAACCGTCTCCGCTGATTCCGCTAGCTACCCACGGCGTATAGTTCACGCTTTGGTTGGTACTGGCACTGAGCGAAGGAAGCAGAGCAGCTTTCGACTGTAGATAATCTTCTTGGGCGCTGGCCTTGGTAAGTTGCGTCTTCTGAAGAGAAATGTTGTTGGCAAGCGCATAGTCGATACAGTCTTTCAGCGACCATTGTTTTGCCTGCGTTGCTAATGGTGCCGCCACAAGAAGCAGAGCAGCCATTGCGTTTTTTACTTTTCCGTTCATAATCTTCTTAAATTTTCTTTTTACCCGTTTTCTTTTTTCGAAAGATATTAATCTGATTGCATTTTGACGGAAAAGTTTAGCATAAAGTTTCAATTTTAACAATCCTTGTGATTTTTGTAAAAAAATGGAAAGGAGAGGGGGAAAAGAAAAATCCGTGAGCAAGATGCTGCATCTTGCTCACGGATTTGATTCTGTGGTTATCTGGTATCCGTTAGGCGTCCTGCCGGATTTGCAATCCGCATCAATCACCTTATTTATTTGCTATTTCTGATGATTTCCTCAGCCTTATCCTTTTCGCTGTCAAAGCTGAATACTTTATAGATGAGGCCTGTATTCTGAAGATCCACGATATGTGGCGCCATCATTTTGAGCGCTTTCAGCTGTTCGTCGTCGAAAGGGAATATCTTCATGATGCGGACCACCTGGGCGCAGGAATAATAGCAGCCGAGGCTTGCCACTTCTATCAGGTCGAACTTGTTGTCGTTGAAGCTTGCTTTCTTTACCTTATTATATAGTTTGGAGAAGGAAGCATCATCGAGACAATAGCCGTAATCCATTCTGCCATCTGGATCACATCTTCCATCGTAGATGGGTGGAGTAGGGTGTTGTGGCTGCTGTACATTCGATGTCTGGCTGTTTGGTTCTATGATTCTTGTATCGTACTGCACAACCTTTCCGTTTCTGTCGAAGAAGACCGTGATGTACTTGGAATCTCCAAACAGATAATTATATTTGTCATATTCCCATTTGTCCCCATACATGTCGAAACTGGTGAGCTTAGGTTCTCCGAGAATGGCAATCACTTCCTGCTTGGTCATTCCCCGCTCCACGTTTCTTTTTCCTTTAGCCGAAGCCGAGAGGCATACGGCAAACATCAATATGGTTGTGGCGATGAGCGCCATTACTTCATTTCTTTTCATAAGCGATACTGTTTTTATAAGTTATAATCTTGAGCACCTTTAAAAAAGAGTGCTCGGTCATTATCTTGTTTACGCCTGCAAAAGTACTACTTTCTTCCGAAAAGAAACGAGAAGGATTCCCTAAAATAGAAGGGGGAATCCCTATTCCTGATTAGGGTGAAAGGTACCAAGATAAAGCAACAAAGGTACCAAGCTCCTTGGTCTTTTTACTTTTTTACTTTTTTACCTTTTTACTTTTTTACCTTTACAATGACCTTTGAATAGAGTGAAATTATGGCCCCCTAGTGTGGATGATATAAGAATAGAAAAGTGCCGACAAGATTTAACTTGCCGGCACTTCTTGTTAGTGCTCGTGATGTTCTACGACATGCAACTCGTCACGCCCAGAGAGGCGGCGATGGCGGTTAAGATAGATATTACTATCTGAAATACAGTTTTCCAGGTTTCTTTCTTCATTAGCAGTTTTTTTTAGTGATTAATGATTAGTGATTTATTTCGTTAGGCGTTTCGGCGGATTTGTAATCCGCATCAACCCATATTTGAAGAATCTGAGTTGTCGCCGCCGCTGTCAGTACCCCCGCCAGTGCCCTGCGATGTTCCGCCGTTATCCTTGTTGGTCTCCCCGCCAGTGCCCTGGCTGGTATTGCCACCGCCTGGCGTATTTTCAGTTCCGCCGCCATCCTCAGCCCCGGTGGTATAGTCATCGTATGCCACGATCTTGGTGAGTTTCTTAAGCTCGGCATTGCTCCATGATTTCGTGTTTCTTACAATCAGATGCACGCCCTGCACGCTTGCAGCAGTCACCTTCTCCTTGCTCACCTCGCCACGTGAAGTCATACCGATAGAGAACAATCCGAGGTCGGAGAAACGGACGCTCTTGCCGTCCAGAATCAGATGCTTCAGGCAATCGAGGGTATCCATCAGCACACCGTGAATGGTGCCTCGGCTGTATGGAGAGTTGTGCTCGGAGATATGAGTCACGAAGTCCTCGAAACTCATCTCACGGTCGCTCACGGCAGTAGCATACCAGAGCTTCTTACCAGCGTTCTCACCCGTCTGAGGGGTACGCATAATCTTACGATACTTACTAGTTCCTTGTCCCATAATCAATCAGTTTTTAAAGGGTTAATAATTCAATTTTTAATGGTTACTAATTCAGTTTTTTGTCACTCATCCGATTGGCGCCTTATCTCTGAATGACGGTGCAAAGATACGGCTTTTTTCTGGAACCACCAAATTTTGGGTGGCGATAAGGGCCGATTTTCAGCAGCTTTCAAATTGAAACTACGTTAATAATCCTAACTCGTAAGATAAAGAAGAGAGAAATATCGAGTTGTTGTTTGAAAAACATAGAAATCCATCCTAAACTACTATTAAATAATCATTTAAGCCATTATGGAGCATCTATCCGTACTCCTCGAAAATCGTACTCAATTACTCAGTTACTCAATTACTCAGTTTTATTCTGCCCGTATATTTCTTCTTGTATAGATAGTATATTATATATTTATATAATTATATAAATATATAATATAAAAAATATACTTTCAATTTGTAACTAAATTCCAGGTATAGGGGCCTAGAAAGAAACTGAGTAATTGAGTAACTGAGTAATTGAGTCAAACCGAGCCAAATTCCAGGTTCGTATCTGTATCAGCAGATAATCTCCGTGTAGCTTCTTCCGATGTAAATAAAACTCCAAATATGACTCTCAAAAATACGCTCAAAGATTTGCATATATCGTAGAAAAAGCTTATCTTTGCAGAAGCTCTCTTTGGTCTTCGCTGTCATGGCTAGACTGCCCTCCGCTTTAGTGAGAACTCATGGAATATAAATCACCAGAAAAATAGTTTAGTATGATAACGGATACAATGAGCTATGCAGATATTGCAAAGGAATTGGAAGAGGATTATAAGAACGTAGTCAGATACCAAGTCCATCTGCCCGTTAAGAAGTATATGAAAGAGGTCATGAGCCGACCTGATGGCAAGGTCTTGTTCAAGACTGTGGAGTGGACCTCCCCCAGACACAACAAGATGCTGCTGACACCATTTAGCAGGAACAAGAAGGAAGCACGCAAAAATGGTCTTGTTATTAATGTTTGCTGTATTTTCCTATATAAGGGTGAGCTCAATATGGCTGTATATTCACACATGGTATTGCCATGGATTCATGTGCAGTTTTTTACTCGTCATTTTTTCCAGCGTTACAACGAGCGATACCTTCATGATCCTTCATTACAGATGGTGGATATCGTAAAGCATTTTATCCGCTCTGAGTTTGTTGAATCGTTTTCTAAGATTGTGGAGCATCCAAAGCTCGGCTTGGAAAGCTTTACGATATTTCCCCATGGTTGTTCCTTCTCTGAAATTGCCGACAACCATCCGTATGTATTGCATCATACCTTAGTCTCTTTTGACATGCTGTATACCGAGCAGCTGTTGAACTTGGCAGAGCTGTTGTATGAGCAGCGTCTGGATAGCTATTCAGGCAACAAATCTGATGGTAATTTTTTGTATGAAGAACAAAGAGTAGAGGATTTTAAAAAACATGTCGCTGCATTCCCGCTGTTGAAGGCTGATTTTCAGAAACACCATAAAAACTTCAGAAATTTTAGTGAATTGTGTTTTCAACTGTCTATTGATATTCTTGATCTTACGGAAGGGATGGAGAATCCGGTACTCAAACAGTTTGGCAAGCGTTTGTTAGACATTTCAGGATTACCGGACAAAGAAAAAGAGGCTGAATTAATGAAGTTGTAGGCAGTGGGCTGATTGAATTTTTTTTTGAAATAGTTCAAGTTTCGCAAGCTCAGAAGTTAAAGGAGTTATCGCTCCCTACGGTCGCTGAGGAGTTAAGACTACAGTCTTTTTGGCGTAGTTTTTAAGCAGCAAGACATACGTCTTAACTCCTTTAACTTCCTGATATGCGAAGTCCAGTCTTCACTTTTGAGGAAAAATCCTTCTGATGTCAAAGAAAAAGATGCGCTCCCCCTCAGAATGGCAAGTCGTAACCCGGCATTTCTTCCCCGAGAATGAAGCCGGGAAGCATACCTTCCTGCTGCTCCATTTTCTCCATCACCTCGATATCCTTGATGCGATGACGGTAATCGTGGAGAATCGTCTGCGATTCCAGCTCCTCTCTTCTTGCCCTGCTCAGTTCCAGATACTGCTTTTCCTGGTCGATGCCCAGGAAGCGACGTCCCAGCAGATTGGCAGCGATGCCGGTGGTACTGCTGCCGGCGAATGGGTCAAGAATCCAAGCTCCCGGTTTGGTGGAAGCCAGGATGATGCGGACAAGGAGGGCTAGCGGCTTCTGGGTAGGATGCTTGCCCTGCGATTTCTCCCATCTCGCGATGGCAGGCAGGCGCCATACATCCGTCATCTGCTTGTCGTCGTTCAGCCTTTTCATCAGCTGGTAGTTGTAATAATGCGGCACCTTCTTCTCTTTTCTTGCCCAGATAACGAACTCAGTGGAGTAAGTGAAGTATCGGCACGAGATATTGGGCGGCGGATTTGTCTTAGCCCACGTAATGACATTCAAAATTTTGAATCCCAGTTGCGTCAGCTTGTTTGCCACGGAGAAGATATTGTGATAGGTTCCCGATACCCAGATGGTACCATCCTCCTTCAGATGTTCCCGGCAAGCCGAAATCCACTCCTCGTTGAATTGGTCGATATGTTCCGGCGACCCGCCCTTATCCCATTCACCCTTGTCCACGCACACCACCTTTCCGCTCTGCACGCTGATGCCGCCATTCGACAGGAAGTAAGGAGGATCGGCGAAGATCATGTCGAACTTGAAATCAAATTCGCGCATCAGCCTGATACAATCTCCTTGGAGGAGAGTGAAATCATCAGTCCTATGATATATCGCCTTTTTGTTCATCATTTCGGGTGCAAAGGTAATGCAAATATCTGATAAATAAACGATTAGATCATTCTTTAACTTTCGTGATCAAAAAAGATCAATTAGGCTGGATGAAATGAAAAATGGATTAAAATGAATAAGAATAGAAAGTTTTTCATATATTATTTTGTTCTTTCTGAATATTGATGTAAATTTGCAAGGTGATTTAATTTTTTTGTTTTGAAAGAAATAAAACTTAGCGAGATATGAAACAATACGAAGCTGTAATAGAGACCTTGAAGAGGTTGGGTGGATGTGCTACATTCGGCCAGCTGAATCAGGAGGTGTTCAAGATAGAGGATTGCACATGGAATACCAAGACTCCATTTGCATCCATACGTCGTATTGTGCAAGACCGCAAGGAAATCTTTCGCATTCGTCCGGGATTGTGGGCTTTGGAGGAATATAGAAGTATTTTGGCGGATAGAGGTATCGTGGCACAAGATGCAACTAATTCAGATTCTGTGCAGGTACAGGAATTCAATCATTCTTATTATCAGGGACTTCTGCTGTATATCGGCAATATGAAGAAACTCGCCACCTACGTTCCGGCGCAGGATAAGAACCGGGAATGCATCAATGTGAAGTTGGGGGAAATCTCCACATTGGATAGGGTTCCACCTTTCTCCTATCAGGAATTTGTGAATAGGAGCAGCACAATAGATGTTATGTGGTTCCAGCCTAATTCTCTGGGTAGCGATGTGATGATGCCCAACAGCTTCTTTGAGGTGGAGCATTCTACGGATATTCAGAATTCTCTCTGTAAGTTTTCTGATCTTCAGAGTTTTAATGCCCGTATGTTTATCGTGGCAGATGCCAGGCGCCAGGACGAATTTATAGCCAGGTTGAGCCATGATTATTTCAAGCCTATCTCGGATAGGGTGAAATTTGTAAGTTATGACAAGCTTGATAGATATTACGAGGGTTTGATGACACAGCAGAAGAGTTCGCTTGTTCTTTGATTGTATGACAGACTTGTCTGTTTTATCAATAAATATAGAAGAGACATTCAAAAAATCCATTAAAATGCTTGCTGATTTCGGAATATTGACGTATATTTGCAGAAAAATTTAAAGGCTTATGAAATATTTGGATCCTAAGGCCGATTTGACCTTCAAGAAAGTGTTTGGTGAACACCCTGAGTTAGTAAAAAGTTTACTCAACGCCCTTCTTCCTTTTAAGAGTGAGGAAGAAGAAATTACTTCAGTGACCTATCTTACCCCGGAGATGGTTCCCCAGACTCCCACACGAAAATATAGCATTGTGGATGTGAGATGCGAAGATGCCCAGGGACGTCAGTTTATTGTTGAGATGCAGATGGTTTGGTCGGTGGAGTTTAAGCAGCGAGTTCTCTTCAATGCTTCAAAGGCATACGTGAAGCAACTGAACAGAGGAGAAGATTATTCTCTTCTAAAACCAGTCTATTCTCTCAACCTTGTAAATGAGATATTCGAGCCTGAGCTTGATGATTATTACCACTATTACCATCTGGTCCATGAGGAGCATACAGATAAGGTGATAGATGGTTTGCATCTGGTATTTGTAGAGTTACCTAAGTTTAAACCTCATACATTTACAGAGAAGAAAATGCAGGTTTTGTGGCTTAGATATCTGACGGAAATAGATGAAAAAACGAAGGAAATTCCGGCAGAACTGCTGGCTAATCCAGAGATAGCCAAGGCCGTATCAGAGATAGAAGAGTCAGCCTATACCGAGGAGGAACTTCTTGGCTATGACGATTTCTGGGATGCTGTGAGCGTAGAGAAAACACTTGCTGGCAGATTGGAGCGTTTGACGAAGGCTAATGATGATGCTAAAGAGAAGCTTAAGGCAACCTCGAGCCAGTTGGAAGCTACCTCGAGCCAGTTGGAAGCTACCTCGAGCCAGTTAAAGGAAGCTGAAGAGCAATTAAAAAAAGCTAATGTGGAGAAGAAGGAATCTGTTAAAAAACTTCTACAGGCCGGTGTTTCTGCTGATATAGTGGCAAGAACTCTTAACTTAAGTATGAATGAATTAGAAAAAATAGTGCAAGAACTTTAAAAATAAGAAATATGGATTTTTTCGATTTACTTTTTGGTGGCGGTCAAGCCATACAAGGAATATTCCGATTAGGTTTTATCCCTAAAGAAGAAGACTTTAGAGAGTTTTCTGATGTGGAATATCAAAAGTTCAAGGAGAAAGAATGCGATATTTGCGGCAAGATGTACACATTCAAGTCTGGCCTGCCCATCGCCGAAAATGATGTTTATGTCTTCAGCGAGGAGGAGAAAGGTATCATGCTGAAAGGTGTGGAGATTATAGACAGTCTCTGCGAAGAGAAGACTTTCATCTCGGATGATGCAAAGCTTCGATTTGTTGCCACCATATTGCCAGGAGTTTTCTCTGAAGGGACAAAATATGCTTGCAATGAAGAATAGGCGAAGAAAAATTGCAGAACTATAGGTTTTGCATGTGATTCGGGCATGGCTCTTAAATTAAAAATGTGTTCTATATTGAGAAGCGCGGGGTTGAAAATACCAGATATAATTAAAATTTTCTTTTGAAAAATTTGGTTGTTTCCACAAAATTGCCTATCTTTGTTGGCTATATGATTAAGGAAGTTAGACATGATAAAAGTTGTAGGTTCCGATTGTATCCCAATAAGGAACAGCGAGAGTTGATAGCCAAGACTTTCGGCTGCTGTCGTTGGGTATATAATTGGGGGCTCGCCATGCGGAAAAAGGCATGGGAGGAGGAGAAGAAGTCTCTTTCTATAACTGATATTCAGTCTCGACTTCCTGCTATGAAAAAAGATGCTGCAACATCATGGTTAAAAGAAGTCGATGCCAAGGCTTTGATACTTTCACTCCGTTGTATGGATACCGCCTACCAGAACTTTTTTAAGCATCAAAGCGGCTTCCCTAGATTTAAGGCAAAATATGACAGAAATCAATCTTATCAAACTTATCAGGGCGTATCTTTCTCTTATGATAAAAGCAAATTATATTTGCCTAAAATGAAAGAAGGTATTAAATGCATATTTAGTAGAAAGATTGAGGGGGAAATCAAGACTTGTACCATTAGTCGTAATCCCGCTGGTGAATACTATGTTAGTATTATTGTAGAGACAGAAGGTTCTTATCCGGAACCACCTGCAATAAAACCGGAAACCGCTGTTGGTATTGATGCAGGCGTTAAGAACCTAGCAATATTATCAGATGGTCAAAAGTTCCCTGCTAGCGATAAGTTTAGAAAGTCGGAACGTCATCTGGCTCATCTGCAGCGTATTTTGTCTCGAAGGACTAAAGGCGGAAAAAACTGGGAAAAGGCACGAGTAAAGGTTGCTCGTGCTCAGAATCGTATTCGCAATCAACGTAATAATCTTATTAATAACGTCGTAGCAGATATTATAAAGAAAGGTTATGAAACTATCTGTGTGGAAAATCTTTCTATCAAGGATGGCATGTTGCAGGATAAGAAACATGGTAAGCATAATAAGCAAAAACGTTCTCGCAATAAGCTTATAGTTGATGCAGCTATGGGTATGTTGCGTATCAAGCTGCAGCAGAAATGTAAGTCGAAAGGAATCAACTTCATCAAAATTGAACGTTATTTTCCTTCTTCGAAAACTTGCCACTGTTGTGGAAAAATATTTAAAGGTTTACAGTTAAGTCAGCGTTCATGGGTGTGTCCTTCATGTTGTGCAAAGTTGGATAGAGATGTGAATGCTGCGATTAATATTAAAAATTTTGGAATTAGCAATAGTTCCCTAGGGAGGTGTACCCCCGAAGTTAAGTCTGTGGAGCATCGCAAGCAGAAACGAAGAAATGCCAAAAGCAGTGACGTTTCAGATGTTATGAAACAGAAATAAGAGAGCTCTAACATTGAGCAAATTCCTGTTATACAGAATAATACTTATCTAAGGATGAACATGCATTCTGAATAGTGGGTAAGTACAACCATACGATTCCGATATTGGAAGAATTTAAGATGAACATGCATTCTGAATAGTGGGTAAGTACAACTTCATCATCATGGCGTGGGTAGTTTTCACGTGATGAACATGCATGTTGAATTAGTGACTACGTACAACATGCAGTCGCTATCCATTCGGCTGACGTCTGATGGCTTTACATTCAGAAATATTTCATTAGGCAAGATGCATATTTGTTCTTCTCTACATATCTGGTATATCCACTAAGATTCAGAATATGTAGGTGGAATTAGTAAATAAATTTAATTTATAGTTGATAATGGATAAGGCAATAAATACAACACTCATCATTGGAAATGGGTTTGATTTAAGTATGGGTAAACATACCGGTTATGCAGAATTTTTCAAGAAGCTAGAAGATGAAGACTTTTGGAAAAAACATTCTGGTAATTCTCTTTTAAATTTTATAGAAGAAAAGGGGAGTAAAGAATATTGGTACGATTTTGAGGATATAATTCTACATTATACCTTTGAAAGTGATAACGGCAAGAGATTAAAAGAGTTGGAAGATTTAAATAAAACGGATGATAATTTAACAAATGGTATTGTTGCAGAAGTAAAAGAAGGAGTAGAACTTCTTAAAGAGGAGCTAGTGAAGTTTCTTAGTGATGCTAAGCCAGACACTAAACATCTTTATCCCACTTGTCGAATCTTTGCTGCCATTCTTGGGGCTTCAGGTAAAAATGCAAAAGAATTGGTAACTTCTTTATTTGAAAGAAAAATAGCAAAAGAAACATGGGAATTTCCTAATAATAAAATTATTTCGTTTAATTATTTGGATGACCCATCTGACTTTAGCTCCTATTTGCATTTTTTTATCGATAAAAAAGTAAAGAGTCCGTGTTCTCCTCCTATCGGAATAAAGGCTGATGATTTGGTAAATATGTTCGTATTTTTACATAACTCTTTAGACCTTTGGGATAGGTCAAATCTCCACCCTGGCCTTGTATTTGGAACTAATGATGATGAGAGAATGCCTAAAGCTTTATACTTCCTTCGTAAATCATATCAGCTTGGTTATGATGCCAAAAAGAGTTTTACTGATACTCTTAATCAGTCAAAACGAATCGTTATATTTGGGCTGAGTTTAGTTGGTATAGATTATGATTATTTTAAGGAATTCTTCGAGACGGATCATGATTCTGATACAGAAGTTGTTATTATAAACAAAAAAGGTGCTTTGGACAATATTCGTAAAATACTTAAGGAGAAAGGATGCAAAAGACAAGTTTCTTATTTAGATATTGATGAGGACTCCATTGTAACGGATGCTGTAAAAATGAATAAGGAAATACGTTATAGTAATTTTATAGGATTGTGTGATACAATAGCTGAAGAATCAGTTGCTTCAGAACACCGAAACATTGTGCAGGTGAATAATGTTTTCGAAGTAAGGCCAAAAGAAATTGTAGTTTCATAAGTTGAAATTTAACTTTGTGAGGCTATTATTTTATAGGCTGTTTATGGGCATTAGGCGACATAGCCTGTACCTGTCTACGTCTGCGATAGCTATAACTCTTATAGCCGTGGAAATGGTAATAGAATAACCTACCCCATCCATAAAAGTAGAATAGAGGAAGTGTAGCACTAAAAATGCTCACTTCCTCTCTTTTTTTTTGTAAAACACCTTATTTAACTTTAAACCAGGTATAACTATTGCTAAAAGTTCTTAAATACTAGGGAATCATAGAGATGCCCAACTCTATTGCATAAATTAATCCTTTTCTTTACCTTTGTCTGAAAAAACAATATGACAGATCTTAATCAAGTACATATTAACCATAACGACTTCATAAGGCATGAAGGAATCAAGAGGCTGAGCAAGCTTCTTAACTCCCTAGTGGCTGATAAGATTATTGTGGCTTCTCGCTTGGAAAAAGATTTTAAGCTTGACCATAAGACATTGGACAAGCTGAAGCAGGAGAATCTGACTGTCTCTCAATATACACTTGATAAAATGAGATCTGCCATCGCTTATTATCTTGGCGAATATCGTGCAAAAGTGAATCGGATAAACGATGAAGAGATTAAGCGTGAAAAACTAGAAAAAATATCAGAGTACGAAGAAAGCTACAAGAGCGCCCTAGGATACCAGGCTGATGCCTGCCTGACCTTATATAATATGGGCGAGGACTTGAGAATAACGTATAACCCTGACATAATTAAGAATACCTAGGAAACAGAAATGAATCATTAGGTTATTGTATTAACTTTAAATATTTAGCAGAAACAGAAAGTAACTAAACGAAATTTTGGTTATCTGCTTGCCGATAGGAAGAGATAGCCCCCTAGTCGAACAGACCTTGCTAACGCCCTCATTAGTTGTTAGCGCAACAGGCTTATTTTTTAACCACCACAATACTTCTATAAGCGGAGTGGACAATTATAATGATAAATATGGCAGATTCATTATAGCTTAGGGCGTAGCCGGCTTTTACAGCACCCCTGCGCCCATCACGAAAGGCACTCTATCCTATCGGCTTCATAATTGAGGGTTCAATAATAAATAACTAAGACATTCAAAAAAAATCGATACGTTTAATGGAAACAATAAAAGTATTAGAAGCATTAGCAAAGTACCAGAATAGTGGTGCATCGTTCATTTTTACTGATTGCCAAATTGTATTTGGCGATAATGCCAAATTGGGCGATATTCTGAAGAAGGATACGGCACACGCATCAACAACACAGGATCCGCAGGGCGTTGACCCAAAATTCAAGACAGAGAAAGCGAAAGCTATTTTCAAAAAGTTAGCAGAAAATGGATATACCCATACCGAAGGCTCTTCTTACGTTTGGGATGTATCTCAGGCAGAATATGGTTATATGGTCTATATTGTTTCTGACCTTTTGAATATCAAGCATCCTTCTTCCAACCGAATTATGTGGATGGAGTTTAGAGCTATATTTTCTAATGCTGAGAGTATGGAGAGTTCTGCAAAGGTAGCTGTGAGCAAATCTGTTTCCTGCTATGAGTCTTATAAGGCTTGGCCTAATGACGCAAAAAAAATCAAAAATATTTTGTTGTAGTAAGTGTTTGATATATAGGAAGATGCGAAGAATTAATCTTCCTAACGTACATAAACTTTAGTCAATTTAACGGCAAATTCGCCGTACCTTTGCCCCGCAATCAGATGATAAAGTCTGGTTGCGGGGCTTTTCTGTATATGGAAAACCGGTACCATTTCCTGGTACGGAATTTAGCGAATGGTCGCAGCCCCAACGATTATAATATATCAAATGATGAACGTGATAAAACCATATTATTTCGAGCATCCTCAATATGGAAAGATGAGAGTGCTGACAGCTGGGGGCAAACTCTTCTTCAACATGAGCGATTTGCAGCGAGTATTTGACAAGACACCCGAAGAACTCTATCAGATTGTTGCTGATTCGGAGGGTGAAGTGAGAAACTTCAACATCGTGATGGAGCCAAAGAAGGAAGTAGAATTCAGAACCTTCTTCCTTGATTTGGAAATGATGACCTCTAACCGAAGAAAGAAAAACGTTGCCGTAGATTATAACTTCTGCGATGAGGTGATGGTGACCGATATGGTGAACCCGCAGAAACGTGGTGATAAGTTGATTGCCAAATGGTTGCTGGGATTTATCAAGGACAGTTTGAACAACAAAATGTTTGTTCATTGTTACTGTGCTTCTGGAGTCTTCCTGCTGTCGGATAATTCAGAAGTCACCCCCATCGATGTCCGCTTCAATGGCAGAATCCTGACCATCAATGACCAGATTTTTGATTAACAACATTTCTTTCTAAAACTTCAATATATATGAGCAAGAAAAGTTTTTCTGCAGCCGCAGAGGCTGCTGTACAGGCGCTTTTGAACGCCCAGAAGGTAGATGCCAGTATCATTACTGACGAGTGTGGTAACGTAGCTATCCGTAAGGCTCCCTGGAACGATACGGAGACCATCTGCGAGGTGGCTAAGGTGATTCCGGGCAGAATGATCTGCAGCGGTGGCGAGCATGGCGACCAGCTCGACTTCAAACCTTACGCTCAGTCGGGCGGGAAGCTTTATACCGAGATTATCCATACCTCGCATGGCGCCCTCCGTACCTCGCTGCAGCGTGTGTTCGTTTCCTTCTCTTTTCCGAAGGAGATGAACAAGTCGGATATTCTGAAATATCTCTACAAAGAGATGATGGAGATGAAGGGCAAAGCTAAACATTTCAAGGAGAATATAGCATGGGAACAGTACAAGTAATGGCGCTGAATCCGGCACGCAAGGGCAATATGGGAAGATTGAATTCTTCCCAGCCCCTGTATGTCTATGACACCCTGATAGCACAGCCGTGGCTGAAGGGTGTGATTGCGCAGATACGTGGGGAGAAGGCAATCCCCGGCGTAGATGCTGGTGATGAAAAGGCGGTGAAGAAGGCGAAGGAGGGGCTGAAAAGACAGCTGCCTATCCGTGCCATTCATTATTCTAAGTTCAGGAATAATCACCGCTCTAGTGAGGATGCGGTGCCTGAAAGCTTCCTCTTTCAGACGACTATTGATGTGGATGATGTGGAGTATGTGGATGCTGCACTGGAGAAGGCTCGTGAGCTGAACTGCAGTAACACGATATGGAAGGGGAAACTGCTGCATCTGGAGTATTCGGCTAGAAAGAAGCTGCATATCGATATCCGTATGCCGATGGGCATGACGATCGAGGAGACGCAGAAGGCGTATTGCGAGGCGGCTGGGATTCCCTACGATAAAAGCTGCATCACGCCGGAGCGAATCATCTTTATCACGGATAAGGACTCCGAGATTTATCGTTCGAAGGAGTGGTATGGGGTTCTGCCGGATGAGGAGATTAAGGCTCGCAGAGAGGCTTTCCTGAAGCGTGGGCTTACGATCGACGGTAAGGGGACTCCTAATACAATATTTCAAATTCAAAATACAGATTCAAATGTTCAAGACAATCGATTTCAGGGCACTGACAGCCATTCTGCTGTTCCTTCTGGCGCTGCTATTCAGCCTGCCCAACCTGGTAATAGCCATCGTGCTGATGATGATTATATCAGCCATACTGGAGGTTCTCAGAAAGCTGATGCCAAGAACCTGATAGCCTTCGACCTCTTCCAGGAATCCGCAGGACTTAAGGGGATGAATATTGATACCGTGGGATCCAGGCATTCCTCTCTGCTCGCTATTATGAGTGCTGGCGCTTCTCGTGTGATGAGTGAGGAGGAGCTGATGAAGGTGGTGGCGAAGAGAATGCCGAGTTATTATCAGGAGAATGACTGCCATCAGCTGATTCATGATTTCTATTCGAAATATGGGGACAGCTCCAAGCCTTTTTCGAGGGATGTGATTCGGGTGAATGCCTTGGCGGAGCAGGCGGCATTAGGAGTGAAGAGTGAAGAACGAAGAGTGAAGAATTCAATGGCTGGTGCTAATCATACAGTTCAAACTTCAAATCTCAATGTTCCAGTTTCAAATCTCTATGATCAAAGTGAAGACGAGGATTATCCAGCTCCTCCTCCGATGCCGAAGAAACTGCCGAAGCTGGTGGAGCTGCTGATCTCCAAGACTCCGGAAATCTATCAGCCTGCCGTGGCGCACGCCATTTTTCCTTCGCTCGCTACCCATCTCTGGAGAACCAGATTCAGATATATCGACAACGTGGAGCACGAAGCTACCCTGATGACCTGTCTGCTTGCAGGCACAGGCGCAGGTAAAAGTTGCGTACAAAAACCTATCGATTTCATCATGGAGGATATCCGTAAGCGCGACCAGGAAAACCTGAAGCGTGAGAAGGAATGGAAGGATGAAATGATGCGTAAGGGTGCCAACAAGGATAAGCGCAAACGCCCTGAGAATCTGATTATACAGGAGATTGATGCCGATATGACCAACCCAGCCTTCGTGATGCGTACCGCTGAAGCCAAGGAACATTTTCTTTATACTTCGCTGAACGAAATCGACCAGTTTGATGCACTCAAAGGTATCGGTTATCAGCAGTTCCGCATTATGTGCCTCGCCTTTGACCCGGGTAACTTATATGGACAAACACGAGTAGGAACCCAAAGTGTAACCGAGCGTGTTACCATCCGCTTCAACTGGAATGCTTCTACCACCATCCATAAAGGCATCAGGTATTTCAAGCGAGTGCTGACCGATGGTCCGGTTTCCCGTATCAACTTCTGTACCATCCCCGAAAGAGAGATCGGCGAGGACATTCCCATCTATGGAACCTATGATGAGGATTTCAGAAATTCTCTGAAACCTTACATCGATAATCTCTGCATGGCTTCGGGGCTGGTGGAGTGCAAGGAGGCTTTTCATCTTGTCGAGGTGCTGAAAGATGAGAATGCGGAATTCTCCCGTCTGTCGCAGGACAGAGTCTATGAGAATCTGAGTTTCCGTGCCAACGTAATCGGCTATCTGAAGGCATGTGTGCTCTATGTGGCGAACGGTTACCAGTGGGAGCCTGAGATTGAGGATTTCATCCGCTGGAGCGAGCGTTACGACCTCTACTGCAAGATGCGTTTCTTCGGTGATGCCATCAAGAAGGCGGAACAGGAGTGCGATCAGGAGAGCAAGAGAGGTCCGG
>ERZ791632.267-NODE-267-length-16296-cov-3.56825_pt1 | contig 16296 bp, 18 predicted proteins | sample MGYA00510263_ERZ791632 | MGnify/ENA primary metagenome ERZ791632 (study PRJEB30046, sample SAMN00715181) | human gut metagenome | study: EMG produced TPA metagenomics assembly of the A metagenome-wide association study of gut microbiota in type 2... | reverse complement strand
ATACGTTGCCCTTGGCTAAACGTATGCTGTTCACGATGTCGATGATGCTTGGTATTGGGTATTCACCGATACGGAGGATAGAGAACTCGATGGCAGAGATACGCTGATACATCCGCTTGTATTGAGCGGTGTCGAGAGTCATATCCCATTTGTTGAGAGCGTTGGCCGTGCGAAGCATGTCCATGAGTTCCGGACTGAAGAACTCCGTTTCGAGGCGGTGCTCAATGGTGAGCAACTTGGCACGAGTGTCCTGGTATCGCAGCCAGATATGGTCAGCAAAGCCAAGCTGGTGCACAATGTTGAGCGTAGGAAACATCGTGGCAGCGAAGTAATTGAACTGCTCTGATGCAGTCCAATGGTGAGCATCTGGAAGCAAGGTGAGGATAACAGCAAGCGCATCGTCGCGCTGTTTTTCGAGAGAAAGAAGAAGTCTCTCGATGCGCTCCTTAGATGCCGGTATCACATTCTGATTGCTGACTATACCGAAACCGTTAGGCGTAAGGATGAGGTCGAGCTGTGGCACTGCGTGCAGCATCGCCTCTGCAGCCGTGATGATACGGCAGTAATGAAGGAGCGGTGTGCTGTCAGAGTATGTGCGGATGCGACTCATTGTGTCGGACGAAACGAAAGTGTCGGTAAGCCATTGCTCCGCCTGTAATAGGTGATACTGTATCTTGTCAAAAAGAGAAAGCTCACCAGCAACCGCTTTGAGGGTGTTGGGGACGTACTTCTTTAGAGTATCGTTGTCATTTATCAGCATTGCCATTGTCTTTGGATTTATTGAGTGAAACTTGCTTTGCGTCCTTATTCTCATCGAGCGTGGTGAGCTGGATGAATGGGCAGTCCGGCTTGACCGCTGTCCATTTGTTGAAACGGATGATCAGTCGGTGAACGGAAAAAAGGAGGTCGTGGTAAGGCTTTTGCAGAGCTTGGGCTATGGTGTAAAGCTCTCGCTTGTCGCTGCCAGAGTTGTTGGTCTGTGATTTGCCGGGTACGGATCCGACGAGGTTGGAGTGTACACGCATGGTAAAGCACATCATGTTGATGGCCTCGACAATGTCCGTAGCCCAGTCGCCACCCTCCTTGTCCGTCTCGATCTTGTTGATGACCACATCATGCTGCTCCTCGCCGTTGGGTGAAACATAGAACGTGGAGAAGAGCACCTTACCGCTGTTCTCCATGCCAGTGAGGAAGTTGATGATGTTATCCTTCTCCTCGTTGACACGTTCCTGCTGCTTGACACGGTCAGTTATGCCCTCGACCTTGAAGATGTTGTTCCAAAACGAGTTGACAATCTCGATGTGGTACTTTATGGGCGCGGAGTTTCGGAGCTTCGCTTCCTTAGCAATGCCGATGAGCTGCTTGATGTTGAACCACTTTCCTTTGAAAAGAGCTGCGTAGTATGGTATTGGGTAATACGTATTGTCGGGCGTAGGAATACGGCTGACAACAGCGAACTTCTTGATTTTCTTCCCTCTGTTCTGCAGATCAGAGAATGGCGACTGCGGATTGAGAAGTTCAATGCGCTCGATGTCCTCCGGACTGACCGTATTACGCCAGTTGGCATAAAGGATGTAAGGTATCACACCCGACTTGTCGGCAGGAGCAAAGCGGACGTAACACGCCTGTTTGCGGACGATTCGGACAATGCGACTGGCATCCTCATTGAGGATAATCACGCTGACGCAAAAGCCGAAGTGCTTGAAGTCCTGGCACACACCGAGGAAGTAACTTGCGAGGTCGTTGTCCAGTATGAAGTCATCCACTTGCGCTTGCACTTGTGCGGTGGCAAGCTCTGTGTCATAGACAAGTCCGCTGCCATAGCAGACTTCGGCATTGAACATCTGGCAAGTGCTCATCGTCTCGTCAGACTCGATGAGGTCAATGATATTGTACGGCATCTGGTTGTCACCTCCCCATGGGATGTACTTCATCTTGTCGTTGATGATGATTGGTGCGATGTTGTGCTCCTCCTTGAAGACTTCACTGGTCTTAGGGAGGAAGGCTGCGGAGGCGTGTGCGCCAGGGATGGTGACAACGGATGTTGGTGGGATAAATGAAAAATCACTCATATCTTGCTTTTTTAGGGCAAAGATATGAGCGATGTGTGAGTGGGGAAAAGACAAGGCTAATTCTTAATTCCTTAGAAATTATATGCTTTTATATTAAAAGGCTAATCTTTAATGCGTGAAAATCAATCGTGGTTTATACGAAAAGTTCTAAAATAACGTTATTCCATTAAACCATCTGGGTTTAATATATGATTAACTAATAATTTTAGACAAAATGAAAAAGATAATATCACCTATTCTCTCAATCGCTCTTTTTACAACCCTCATTCTTCTATTTCTGATACACTTTCAGAGAGTAGACGCACAATCTATTTATAAATGCGATAATGAGAAACACATCTGTTACAAAAACTCTGATGGGAAAACAATAGTGAAGAGCAAGAAATACACAATAGCGTTTACAGACACTATCACGTCCATCGGTTTTGTAGGTAATAGAAAAGGTAAAATCATCGGTATAGACAACCATGGAAAGGAGTTGTTTGAGGTATATAAGATAGACAATGGTCCAGACTGCGTTAGTGATGGTTTGTTTAGAATTATTGGGAAAAATGGCAAAGTGGGGTTTGCCGACACTTGTGGCGTTATCGTAATACCACCTGTTTTTTCTTATGCCACTCCATTCCTTAATGGAGAAGCCAAGGTAACTTTTGAGGGCGAAGAACAAAAACAAGGAGAGTATCAATATTGGGAAAGCAATCAATGGTTTTTGATAACGAGTCCGAACTTGTTAGATCATAGTATGAACGAGATGGCTACATCTACTAAATTTTACACGCCAACATTGACAACGGAGGAAAAGCACAAAGTCAAGGAACTGGCTGCACAAGCCCCTGATAGCATAAAAACATGTTTCTCCTTTTTGCTTTACAAATGGAATTACGCAATAATCCATAATCGTGAAATGCTCTTGAGCTCAAATACATATTCGTATTCAAAGTTACCCGAGTTCAACTATTTGAAATCCATGGGGAAACAGATAATACCGCTTATCATGGAACAACTTATTGAGCCATCAAATTTTCATCTGTTGGTTCTTTATGAAGCTGTGCAAGAAGATAGCAGAAAGATTGTGAAAGACCACACCGGAGGCGAACAGAACAGAGCCATAATGAATGTGAAAAGATGGCTTGGCAGTAAGTAGGAATTCGCATTGAAAACTGTAGATATTTGTCTTAATCCAACAGTTTCATTCGATTTTTATCTTCCAAATGTTTTCAGGTGTCTTCTCTGTTTGCAAAGGGACTTGCTCTATCGAATGTGCCGTTGCTTTCTTTCTCTTTTTGTTTTGTCTTGTTTGTTTTCTGAAACTTTTAAAGAGAAAGTTTCTTCCCATGCCATTGCCAAAAATCACATCCAATGGTTCGCCAGTATCTTTCCATATCCTGACCTTGGCAGCATAGTCAAATGCAAATCTGACAGCCGTGCTGTCATAAGTAAAAACCACTTCATAATACGCTTTCCCAAACTGTTTTCTTATTTTGCGATGATTGTCACCATAGTCGTCCTTTTGGAAAATCCGCATTTCAGATATTTCAGCCCCTTTGAAAAACGGAACGTATGCAGGACCAAAGGTATTGGCGACACTCCTTGCGACAGTTATAAGTGCATCCTTTTGGCAGACATCAGCACAACTGCTTGAAGCCAATGGCTGGGCAGATAATGTCGTAACCATCAGAAAAGCGATTGGTATGAGGAAACGCTTTTTCATAATCACTTATTTGTTATGGCACATTATTCGTACAAACAGCGTTTCATTGTTTCGTAATTGTAAATTTCAATTTCTGGAGTCCTTTTTTGTATACATTGGCCAAGATGAGAAAATACTGCAGTTTCTCGCCTGAGCTCATTTTTTTTGTAATATACTCAAATTCGCTTTCCGGTATTACATCCTTAAACAACGGGCCGCCGTCCTCATTATACACCATTCTTATATCGTCTGTCAGCGGAGAAATGACGTATGAGCAATACGCCTGATATGGGATACTATTGAATTTGACCCAGTTGTCATCGCCTTTATCCAAAACATTTTCTACGTATATCCTGCTATGTTCATAAGAAGGCTTTGGCCACCCATTGCCTTTATAGATATTTCCTTCGCCATCTACGATATAGTTGTCTTCTGTCTCGTATTTGTTGTATGGGCACAGCTCCTGATACTCAATGTCGCTTTCTGACTTTACACTATTGTCGGTTGGAGTTTTCGTCTCTTTGACGAGTTTGTCTTGAACAATTTTGACGAGCAAATATTTGTGGCTATAGCCGTCAGCGGGCGGATTGGCAAGTGTAGTCATCTTTACCCGCAATTCATACTCATGCCCTTTTACATAAGTGAAACCCTCGATACGATATAGACCAAGATGTTCCCATTCACCATTTGGATTATCAAACTTTACAAGCATACATTCCTCTGGGGTAGAGTTAAATCCGTAACTTTTACCCGTTTCAGAAGAAACATATATTGTTATCTCCTTGACGGAATATTTTATCTCGTCATCATCGCTGCTGCAACTTGAAATAGCGAAAACTGCAAGTAGCAGGAATAAAAGGTTTAAAGACTTTTTCATTTTACGTTTAATTTTACTACTTAACATAAACGGTAGATTTTGAATATATTGCATGAATTATTGCATTTTTTCATTTCTTGTCACATTTCAAAACCTGTGGAATCTATCTTCAAGCACTTTCATATTCTCAATGAGTTCAATGAAAGAAGGTTTCTCTCCGAAAATCATGGAAGAGCACATACTTTTATAGTCAGCCTCCCATGCGCTGCGTATATCCTCACGAGGAACGAGAACGATGCGACGACGGATGTCTGGGGTGTAGTCCATACCACTAATGCTTGTGAATATCTCGCGATGATGACGAATGGATTCCCACAGTTCATCATCCTTTATGGCAGCCAAAGCAAAGTCTTTGTCCATCATACGAGAGAGGTCATAAAGATGTCTTGACTTGCGGTCGGCAATGACACCACGTCCCTCTACGGAAAACAACTCGTGCAAGAGGAATACCTTTTCAAGGAAAGTCTTGCTTGCAAGAGCCGTTGCCACCTTGCTATCGACTATTGTTGTCTGTATGGTAGGAAACACGCCCTCGACCATACTGTTGATATGTGTTTGCTCGTTTGGCTCCAGCAAAGACCTTGCTCCAATCTCCAACATCACTATTGGCGAAAGGTATTCAGACGGCTCAGCCCAAGCACTCTTATACCTCACGAAAATCTTTCTCGGTTCTGGATATGTGCTATCGCCCTCACCGTCTGGCTCAGACTCGATTTTGCAAAAGTCCTGCAAACCATATTTCTCGACAGCCTCCTGCAATGCCGGGCAAAACGTGTCTTTGACAAATAGCGAAGAAGCCTTGCGCAGTTTCTTTATCTGCTTCTTCGTCAAGTCGCCCTCGAACCCAAACAAAGAGCGGTCGACAGCCAAATCAATGTCTTCAGAGAAACGCTCAATAAGATGCCAGACCTTGCTCAAAGATGTGCCACCTTTGAAGATGAGTTTATCAGCAAAAGGCAAGTCGAAAACGATTTGCAGAATATTAGAAACCCACAAGTCCTTCTCTATAGCCTGTGGAGGCAACCCACATCGTGCAGATGCTTGTTGAAGCACACGTCGTTGGTCGTCAAACGAAATTTCAAAGAATTTATTCATAAGCGTTTTGTACAATTTTTCTAATCCATACAGGCATCAGTTTCAAGTCGACAAGCACATCTTCTTTCTTCTCCTGTCTCAATAAGTAGTAAATATGATCCGTCTGTTTAGGAGTAACATTGACGTTCTTTATCGACTTTAGAGCAGAATTAACCAACATGGCAAGTCGGTTCGTAAAAGCCAAGTTGCGTGGAGCCGTATTCTTAAATGTGATAGATCTATTCCCTGACACTGATATTCTGCGCGATTTTCCATTTGTGAGGAAAACACTATTCAACGGAACCTGTGTAGAAAGTCCAAGAACATTCAGCGCATAGTCGCCAGTGGGGACAATTTTGGAATGAGAGCGTTCAGCCAAGGCTTCAGCAATTTGAATGTCAGTAGGATAAATCACCCCCAATCCCAAAGTTTCGTCAATTTCGGGATAACAGTAAATTCCCTGTGCCACACGAATAATTACCCCGCTTTTTGTAAGCCTAAGCAAAGTCTGTCGGATAGCATCAGAAGAGCCAAAATCAAGGAAGTCATCGGCAAAGAAAATCTTTCCCCTACCAAATCCCTTTATCCTGTTTTCAATTTTATGAGCTATACTTTCCATGTCTAACCTTAATTTTGTCACAAAATTAGCAACTTTTTGTGACAAAACAAAGAAAAGGCTTAGAAAAGTAGCAATGTTTAACTAAAAAATGCCCGATACATATTCTATAAAACCACAAATATACAATATCAGCCATGCAAACACAAATGTTGATCTTGTTACAAAAAAAAGATACTTCTTGTGACACACTACATATACACCTCAATCCCATTCACCTCAAATATACACACATCTCGAAGCTGCCGGATTTCGTTGGAGTCCAGCAGCTTCATTCGTCTTGTGCCTTTGTAGAAGTCATATTTGAGGGAGATGCAGCGGTGCCAGGATTGGATCTCACCGCTGCGAGTCCATAGACGGATGTCGATGGGTTCGGGACTGGATAGGATTTTGCGGAGGGTGGTGATGTGGATGGATTGCATAGTGATGGGCGTTAATCGAAGGTGCGGTGGAAAGGATCATCGAAGATGTTGTTGCCGTAGTCGATGGTGATTGGGAAATGATGGCTGCTGTACTTGTACTTGAACTTGATGCTGTTCGTGGCGTTGTCGGCATCGGAGATTTCACTGTTTATGTCAGTGATGGTGATGGGTGCCAGGGCACCACCTATCTCAACGATGTTGACATAGCGAGAAAGGAGGAGCTGGGAGAAGTGCTTGGCTTCCTCGAGGGTAAGCATAGAGGACTCCACGTCATACTCGTAGGCGGACTTGTCATCATAGAAGGTGGTAACACCGAGTGAGGTGGCAGTGGAACGGTCGAGGTCGAGCTTGCTCTTGGTGACGCAAGTGAGGTGTATGTATTCATCGCAGTTGAACTCATTGCGCACGAGCAGCGTGAGGTTCGGCGTGCGGTCAGTAACATAGAACGTCTTGGCAAGAAAGCCACGATGAACGGTGAACTGAAGCAGTCGGCACTTGCTGCCGATGCGGGTTTCTATAGCAATAGGACTTATAATGTCACGTATCAAGGTGGTGTTCTTGGTGTCCACTTTAGCATCCTCGATGCGAACCATGCGAGGTGTAGACTCGCCATCGAAGAGAGCCAGACACTCGGTGTAGCCCTGCAGCGTGACATCAGGCAAGTATAACGCCGAAAGAGTCTGAAACGAATTGCGTGGAATGGTGAACATCGAGCGTGTGGTGAGGAAGAACAGCTGTACAAAGCCCATGGCATTTGTGGCGAGGCTCAGACGAGAGTAAATGAAATGGCGCTCCGGCGTGGTCGTCTCTTCAGTCTTTGTGTCCGCCGTGATGACAAAGTTGGCGAAGACACGCTGCTTATCCAGCATGTGTCCCTCGATGATGGAGCGAGCATCATAGAGCATGGCGATGTTGTTGTAAGGGTAAAGCGTAGTTTCAAAGATAGTGTCAGGACCACATGCGATAGTGACATATACCGAAGCAGCATCAGAAGACATTTCAATCTCCGATGGGATGTTGCAAGTGAAGACGTAGAGAGAAGGATTATAATTGATTTTCAGCATGACCTTTTTGTTTTCAAAGATAACAGGCTTTGCCTGTATAAGAAAAGACCTAACCGCAGCGTTGCTCTGCACGGCTCGAAGGACAAAGGGCTTTAGTATGGAGTGTAAGCAAGTGCGGACTTGTTACGATCTTGCAGCAGCGACAGAAGAAAGCCCGACTCCTTCGAGCCGGGCGGAAGTGGAAGACTGCCTAAGCAGCCTTTTCAGCCTTTGGCTTGCGCCCTCTTTTCTTCTTAGGCTTTTCCTCTACTGGAGCTGGCTCCGGCTTCTGCACCTCCTGCACCGTGGGAGCTGTGGCTCCCTTGGCTTTTGCAATCTCTTGCGAGAGGCGTGCGAGGCAATTATCAGAGATGTTCAATCCCAACCTCTTTTTGAGGAGGAAGGCGAGGCGCATAGCCTTGTATGCACTTGTGCAATACATCTTATCTGAGCTGTTATCGCTTGTGTAAACGACCCATACATTGTTTGTGGACTTGCCAGAATTGGCTTTAGCTGCTAAAATGACATTTGAAGTATTCATAACTTTCTTATTTTAAGAGTGAAACAATCTGATTAGTGAATGAGATAGACTTCGATATAGCTGATGTCTATAAAGCTGTCAGCTGCGAGTGCTTCCGCCTTGGCGCTTGTCTCAGAATGGCTGTCCGCCTCGATTTCATATTCGATATACTCGCCATCCTCTCCATTGATGACAACCTGATAGAGATTGCTTGACAATTCAACCTGTCTTGAACTTCTTTTACCGAAGTGATATTCTGAATTAAAAGTGGTGTGTACCATAATCTTTAAATTTTTATTTGTTCGACTTAAAAGTGAAGCACCGAAGTGCTTTTGTAATTTTTACGTGCATACAAGGAGCAGCAAGGAGAAGGCATTTTAATGCAAGGGATAGCCAAGATTATTTCATCCTTCGGGCTTGAAAGATTTTGGAATGAGGCAAACCTGCCCCAAAAACTTTTGAAAAAATCTTAGGCTAAGCGTGGAGCGCGACCCTTTCAGAATGCCGCTTGCGCTAACTTTGCAAAGGAAAAATCATAAGCATTACATTTGGTAAGTGCTTCACGTCGAACAAATAAAATGATTTGGTACAGAGAACACCACTTCAGAATAATACTCCGGAATAATAAAAGAAGAAGACCGGTAGACTGGATTGTGCAATCTCTGTTGTCATCATAGGATGGGATGGCTACCTCTTTCATGATGAAATCGTGGCAGACAGATACCTATCTTTAAGGCAAGCAGAAAGGTGGATGTGCTTGCTGCATAATGAAACGGACATCAGTGGTGTCGAAGCCATTCACTAATGAGAGTGTGGAACGGATAAGAAAAGGCTAATATGAATACTTGTCATTTTGGTGGCGAAATAAAAGCCGATTCGTCCACAGACATTGCATGGGACGGTGGAACAAGCTACCAAGATAACAGCATGAAAGATGCACAAAGTGCAGGAAAGGCGGTGTGCCACGCCTTACTCCTTTGAAAATCGGGATTGGCTACCTTACTTGATAGACTCTCACGCCTGAGAGATTGCAAATGCTAAAGGTGCGGAGAGCGAAGCGAAGGAGGTGCTGAAGGCGGAGCCTACCGCTGAAAAAAGAAAAGCCTTCATCCTGCGTTGGGCGCAAGACAAAGGCGTATACGAAAGTGTGATTAGGCAGGCTACTACTTCATCTTTCTTAATTTATTAAGAAGAAGTTCCAAATCTTTCATTTGTTCTTTCAATGGCATAATATTAAATGCCAGCCAAACATCATTTGTAGGCAATGTGTTTGTGGATGCTCTACCCATTGAAGAGAGTTTCCCATCTATAAATGTAAACTCAAAAATTTCATTTTTCTTTCTAAAAGAATTGTAGAACGGAACTTCATACCCTCTTGGTGTAATATGTACTTTTTTGTTGCCAAGCCTTTTCGTTACACTTTCTATTGACTCACCAATTCTGAAGTAACTAAAAACCTTGTCAGCACCAATTTTTGAAATAGGAAGTTGGCGAAATTTCATTATATTTAATTCCTTAACGTATGCTTCTTTTGTTTCCTCGCATAAGTCATCGTAGATAGTTGTATCTTGCTTCTCTGCTGAAGAATATACAATCATCTCTTTTGTCCGACCAACAACATAATATCTTGTAACAGACAAATCATTTTTGTCTGTTCTTACAAGAAGTGTGTCGGGAATATTTGTTTGAGCAAATACATATTCCCCAACAAAAGATAGCAATAAAGAAATAAAATATTTTATCATGTGTAAATCTATTTAATGATATGCAAAGTTACACAATTATCTCACACCACCAATCGCAATTGGATATAAATCATGCTGTGGGAACTTCTCGCAGCCGATATATAGAGTATCGAAGGCATCGGTGCCGTCGGTACGGTGTTCGAGAAGGTCTTCTTCGGACTCCGGCTGCTTCTCCATGGACTTGTTCTTGCGGAAACCGTTGCGACCTCGCTCCACTCCTGCTGACTGGATGGCGAGGATGAGGTCATCGTTGTTTTGGCGGTTGAAGTACGGCATAAGGCGTTGCTTTCCGGCAAAACCCTGGTTGATGAGAAGATATTTCTCATCGTGTCGCATCGGATTACCGAGGTACACGTCAATGACCTGCCATCCGTGGCGCTCGAACTCATGGACTACCACCCAGTGGAAGTCCTGGTCGTTTACGGCATAGTTCGAACCAAGTGCAGTGGCATCATAGTAGTAGATGACCGTCTTGTTAGGATGTGGAGCGTAGTAGGTGCAAAAGTCGGCAACGAGCGCAGGGATTTTGCGCTCGAATTTCACATAGAACGATTTGAGGATGTTCAGGCGGTTGGCACGAGGCTGACCGCACACAATCCAGTTGATATTAGCATTGTAGTCCATACCTATGCAGAGAGGTTGCATAGGGTCGATGTCCGAGTCCGTGCGACAGTCGAGCGAGCTGTTGAGCGTAGAGAACTGGTTGTTGGCGTGGATGGTATATAAGTCCTGCTGCGCCTCCTTAATGATGCGGTCGTAGCCGAGCGAGTCGAGGTAGTCAAAATCCGAAGCATCATACTTATGGTATTCCTGCATTGACGAATAAAATCCATCGTGCGAGATGCCAATCTTCTGACAGAGGATAGAAGTCTGGAAAGTCTTTGGCGTAAGGTCGCGCTTCATCTGCCGGATATACTCTTCACCGAGAAGCTGCAAGTTTTCGAGTGTAGAGTATTCCTTGTAGTAGACTGCCACCGAGCGCATCTTGTTAAGCGACTGGTCGAGCCATTTGAGGTAATTAGGCAGATAAGAAGGAATAGGCTTGCGCAGCTCTTTGAGTTGTGCAATGCGCTCCTTCGTCTGCCATATCTTGTAGATTGTGCCCTTGATGGTGTCAATCAACTCCGTGTCCATCTTATCCTCATAGTGCAGGAACCAAGAACCCTTGGTAGTCTGAGGCATATCCGAAAGCACCATCATGGAGTGGTTAAAGCTATGATGCCCGAAGTACGAGCGTATGCCACCATTTGCAGGCAGAGTCTCGTCCTTCAGTTTGTTGTAATCAATGAACTTCGCCTCGTCAATGAGTAGCCATGAGAGCGTGAGCGAGTTGGAAGAGCCCGGGCGGTCCTGACTGATGATGATCGCCACCGAGCCATTATAGAACGTGATGACATGCTCATAGTCAGCCGGTTCGGTGATAGGCTTAGAAAACGACTTCGGCGGTTTTCTGCCTACCACATAGTGAACGCCATTGATATACCCCCAACGCTTCCACGCTGCAAGCAGCCCAGGGAGCGTGTTGGTCAAGCCGTGCTTGAACGTCGGCACGACGATACCACCAGTAGATCCAGGCATACGCTGCATGTTACGCAGCACGAAAGGCGAGGCGATGGAGTCCGTCTTGCCCGTGCGTCGTCCGGCCACGATGACCGTAGTCTTCGCACCGATATATTGCGTCAGGAGCTGAGGTTTGTTGAAGTACACACGCTTTGCGTGTTGCTTCGCCTCGATGTCCCATAGAGAAGTATCAACTTTGTTCGTCATTGTCTTCAGGCTTAAAGATGTCATCAAGCACAAGATCTGCTTGTTCGTATTCGATATTCTCCGTGTCCGGATGCGACGTGGTAAGCTCCTGCGTGAGCTTTCGAATGCGGTCGTCGATGTTCGGAACTGGCGTGATGCCCACAACACGCGGGTCAGTAGTCGGGAAGAACGGTTGGACAACAATCATGTGGTACGGCACAGATTGCTCGTCCTCGATGTCGATGCGGTTGAACTTCGCATAAGAAGTGGCCGCTTTCTCCATCGTCTTCGTGTCCTTACGCTTCTTCGCCATCTGGTACGTCTCCATGATCATCTCGTTATACCGCCAGCGGTGGAAGTCGCGCGTACACTCCGAGAGGTTCGGGAGCAGCGCCTTGACGATTTTCAAGTCAGCATACGCCGTGACTTGCGACAGTCCATAGCGACTACGCAGCTCGTCGACAAACTGACGATCCTTCATGTCAGGGTTGGCGATAGACCATGTGACCATGTCGCGCAACCGCAACAAGTGCTCCACTTGCGGAATGGGGTAACGCTCCTCCAACTCCGCCTTAGCGGTGTAGAGGTCTTGCTTTGCTATTTCTATGATGTTGAGCTGGGACATGATTGTTGGTGTTATGGTTATGATGGTAAGCCGAACTAAGCCTTTCTAAGCCTTTCTGAGCCGTGGTGTGATGGCTATTGAGGGCTATTCATCATCCTCCATATCGAGGAGATTGTTACGAGTGTTTTCAAGAGCGAGTGGAGAGCCGACGTAGGCGAGCTGCATCTCCTGATGCAATAGCTTGACACGTGAAGCAGCCTTGCCACGGTGGTAACGCTGCGAAACGGCTGTTGTGCGGTCAGCAATGTCATGGCGTAAATCCTCTGGTGGAACACCGAGAATTACAGCCATATCGCTGATTTTGAGGTAGATTGAAGCATATTGTTCAATCTGTGTGAGAACTTCTTCTGAATATACCATATTATTTTAATTGTTAGCACCGGCAGCGTTGATGCGCTGTTGGAAAAGGTCGGTTAGCGGAACGGAATGGTTCTTTATAAGATCCATGACGGACGCATGAAGGGTGTTGAAGATGTCGGGCGAAGTGGAGATGAACGTGGATTCATGGCGGTTGCCTCGTGTGAGATTCTGCGAGGTGACGACACTAATCTGTTCACCAGACTCCGCTTGCACGAGAAGAATTTTGGAATGGTTGTCGGCAAGATAGGTGCGCTTCATCGTCTGTGTGATGAATGCCCAAAGTTTTAGCGTTTTGTTCGTAGCCTTATGGTCGAGAACAAGATTAAAGGCAGATATGTTGCCCGATTTATCGATGAAGAAGAGTCGGCGCAAGAACTCCTCGGAGATGGAGAACGAAGTCTGCCAAATCTCCGCTTTGCCGACTTGTCCCAAAATCCACTCTAAGACGTCCGCCACCTGAAGAGCATTGGAGAGATACGCCTGGTGTGGACATTCAGAGAGTGGTTTTAGGATGGAGTTTATGTCGATGTTGCGCTTCATATTACTATATTTAGGTGTAAGCCTTACTGAGCCTTTTTATGCCTTCCTACGCCTTGGTGGACTTTTGGGGCTTGGACTTCGGTTTTGAAGAACTGGCATCCTTTGGCTGCTCAGCTAATTGGTCCGTTGTCGATGGACTAATTTCAGTTTCCTTAGTCTGCTCCTCTTCGCTTTCTTTGGTTTCGGTATATGCTGCACTTTCTGCCTTTGTCACATAATGGTCATAAGTGTCCCAATTTGCGTGCAACTTTTTATCGAGATTTATAAACTCGTCGAGTAACGGCTTGCGTTCTGCAGCCGGCACCTGCTTAGTAGAGTCCGACAACAAGCGTAGGCGCAAATGGAGTTCACGCATACGGTGAGTGATATCAAGGTTCTCGACATAGAGCGCCTGGATATCCTCAGGCAGCGAGTCGTGATCCGCACGCTTGCCAGCCTTAAAGTCCTTCGCTTCGTTGTGTTCCTTGAACTCTGTTCGACTTGCCACGATGGAATCCACCTGCTCCTGCATGATGTTCACCTCGTCGTGGGCTTCGACCTCACGGCGAACTTTGAGGAATGCACGTAGCTTGCCTTCGATGAACTCAGCCTTGCCTTTGGGATTGATGCTGAGATTACGATACATTATGGTGTTATTGGTGAGTTGGAGAAGAAGGATTGCACCCTCGTTCCAGTCACGCTCAGCAGATGGAGTGTCGAGCCATTGCTGGAGTTTGTCAGTCAGATTGTTCATATTTTATAGTTTAACTTTGTTGTTATAACTTAACTTCGTTGAATTGTAGCAGCACTAGGCATAGTTCAAGCAAGCTTGACTCTGCTCTCATTTGCTCACAATTTATTATTGATACCAGTAAAGAACACACAATTCTTGTGATGTTCGGTAAGCACATTGCGCATAGCCTTCAGCGTAGAGCCAGTAGTAACGAAGTCGTCGAAGACGATACAGTTAGGCTCTTTGGGGAGATTGTTCATAGTGAACACCGCCCCGATACGCTGCTTGGAATGGCAGAAAGCAACATCCTCGTAGAACGGGATGTTCAGTTGGGAAGCAATCATTTCGCTGATGCGAGTGGCGAAGTTCTTGACGAGATGGCGACGTTTGGGAGTGGTGACGATACACCACGCCCCCGTGTTCAGCTCCTCACCGAGGATGTCACGTATAAGTGGTGAGATGCTATCAGCGAAGAACGCCACCATACTGTCGTCGCCCTTTATATCCGTCAGCGTTCTGCCATACAGCGACTTCTGCCATAGAGAGATGAAGAACGTATCCGCCCGTCGAGTAAGTCGGACGCGTCGGGTGAAGTCGCACCGCGCTTCAACCGACTTATCCCACGCCTTACGCTTCTCGATGGCAAAGATATCCTTCTGTTCATGCGTAGCATCCCTTGAAGACAGATCAAGCGGACCCGATAAGTCCGGCACGGAAATATCATTCAAGAATTCCTGCATGTCTATCGGAGTCCGCTTGTCCATGGTCAACTATGATTATAACTTTACTCGCCGTTACGCTGCGCAATCAATGTCGCCGTCCTCAGTGGTGATAGTGCCAGTATAGAACGGAGCCGGACACTCGTCCGATGCCTCCACGTTGATAGTGGTGCCGGTGGTGCCAGTGGCACCCTGACCGAGATCCTGCGTGACGGTGGTCTTGGTAGTCCACTTGTCACAACCCACGACACGGTGCTTGCCCTTCATGTCCTCGACGATGAAGACGTTGTCGTTGTTATTGAGGTAAGCAGCTGCAGCCGATGCCGCTTCGCTTACCGATGGATGAACCGCCACGAGTTTGTTGAGCTGCGTCTGTGACGGCAGTTCACCCTGTGCCTCACTTGTGAGTTGCGACTTCTCAGGAAGGATGTCGATGTATTTCCATACAGCGTTTTCCTTCAACGTGAAGGAGCCGTCATAGACAGAAGAAGTGACACGTCCGACCTCGTTATGAGGAAGTTTAGGCCAAACAAGAATATCATTCTTGGATGTATAATAAACACGGCGACGCACACCAGGAAGTTCCGGTGTGCCCATCGCCCATGCAAGAGATTTTTGTACGTCTGTATTAGATGCTGCCATGATGAGTTTTGAATTTTGAGTTTTGAATTATGGTTAGACTATAAGCCAGCCAGTTCAACGACCTTCAGGCGTCGCTTGTCGATAGACTCGAACTGTACGCCGAAGAACATGGTGGCGATGTACGAGAGAAGGAACGCATCGAAACGTTCAACGTCAACCGATTCCACGTCGCCCATCTGGTCATATCCATAAAGCATATTGATCTTTGGTGAGATGTGGATATACTTCGAGTCCGTCTTGTTAGCAAGCGGACAGAAGATGAGTTTGCCGTTAGAACCCTCGACAGTAGGCTGATTGTACTGCGTGTTATACGGAATACCGCTATGGGTGAGCAGATAACCCTCGTTATACTTATCCACGAAGTCCTGCGAGCAGTACATGAAAAGAGTCTGCGAGCGCAAGCGTGGGTCGAGCGAGAAGAGGATTTCCTTAGCCACGTCAACGGCGTTGGCAGAGGTGATGGCATCCGTCAGTTTGAGGTAATTGCCATTCTCCTTAGCGAGAGCACCGGAAGTAACTTCCTTCTTTGTGATGGTGTCGAAGCCATCGAAAAGATCCTGGGTGGTAGTACCGCTTGCGTTGCGCACACCGCTCCAGATAGCATCATTGAGCTTTTCGGAGAGCGACTTGGCGATAAGTCCAAGCCCCTCGGGAGCCGTAGGCACAGACTTCTGTCCGTCGCCCTTAGTGGCACCCGTGCCGAGGAGCGTAGAGATAGCCGAGTTAGGCTCGAACTTAGCGACCACCGAACCGAAGAAAGTTTCAAGCGTTCGGAAGTCCAGCTGCAAGTTCACGTCCTCCGAGCGAGTTGGCGAGTAAGGAGCGAACTGTGCCGAAGCGTTGAGCGTGCCCACACTCTCCTTGTAGCGGATGCCAGGGCGACCGGTCATAAA
>ERZ791632.261-NODE-261-length-16561-cov-37.7746_pt1 | contig 16561 bp, 8 predicted proteins | sample MGYA00510263_ERZ791632 | MGnify/ENA primary metagenome ERZ791632 (study PRJEB30046, sample SAMN00715181) | human gut metagenome | study: EMG produced TPA metagenomics assembly of the A metagenome-wide association study of gut microbiota in type 2... | reverse complement strand
AATCGGACTGCAAAATTACACATTTTTATTTGATTATGTGTAGGTTACGAGTTTTAACCCCAAACTTTTATGAATATTTAACTTAGTTTGCACTTTTCTGCTCAGGATAAGCAAAAAAAAACTCCTTCAGCGCAAAGACTGAAGGAGCCGGAATGAAGTCTATTTAAAGCCCTACTTCGTGGGCTCAAGAGAGATATATAACTTACTTTAAAATCACCTTCTTGCCATTGATGATGACAAGACCCTTGGCAGACTTGCTTACGCGCTTGCCGTCGATAGAGTAAACCTTGCCAGCCTTAACAGCCTCGCTGACAGTGATGCCGCTGATGCCGGTTGCAACCTTCTCAGCCTCTTTAGCCTCATCTACAATCTTCTGACCCTCAGCCAGAATAGCGTCAATTCTAGCCAACATCGCGTTGAACTGCTCCTGAGTCAAGTCTTCCTGATAAAGCTTCATGAACATCTGGCTCATCTCTACATTGAGGTCATCCAGCTTGGTTAAGTACTCATCCTTTACTGTTGGACACTCTGAGTCAAGGGTAGAGATGTATTCATCCATCTTCTGAGAAGCTGGATAATACTTTGCGTTAAACTGAGCCATCCACTCATCCTTCTGTGCCTGAGCATACAAGTCGGAGATATTCACCTTGAAATAACCAAAGCTCTCTACAAAACCATCAATCTTGCTTTCTGTATAAGGAGCCGTAGGATCGGCTGGTGCCTGAGCAAACTCAGCAGCAAGGTTCTTCCAATACTCTGCTGATTCATTTACCGCAGAAAGGTCATACTCAGGGAAATCCTTCTTTATCTTTGCTATTTCTGCATCCAATGAAGCGAGCGTTGCTGTGATGTCTTCCACCAAAGTGCTGGCTTTCTTTGATGCAGCCAAGAGGGCATCGGCCTTTTTGCTGATAGCATCAAACTGGTCACACATCTTCTTAGCCTGCTCTGCAGACTCGATATGACTATCCATCATGAAAGGCATATAAACCTGCACCATGTCAGCATCCAGTTCATCGAAAGCTGGTGCATAATAATTCTGCACGTTCTCAGGAACCTGTCCCAGACACTCAGACTTATGCATAGCAGCATTCTGATAGTGGGTATTCACCTGGAAAGAATAAACCTCCTGCTCTGCATTCTTCACTGCATCCTTGATACCTTCTGCTATCTCTTTTACAGAAGCCAGATAGCTATCAACCTCTGCTGCAGTAAGCGTCTTTGCGTCGTACTTCGCCTTCACCTCTGCTGCCATTTCCTCAAGACTCGACTTGTTATAGTTCAACGAGTTCTTGGTGTCTTCTGCGTCAGCATACTTCTCGTTGATGTCATTCAACATACCGTCAATGTTCTGCTGCAAATCAGCAATAGATTTCTGCAAAGCAGCATATTCTTCTGCTGTTGCAAGAGTCTGACCCTCTTCTGCTGCAGCCGCAAAAGGCTGGGCAGCTGATACTGAAACCGCTGGCGCTGCGCTCAACATAAGCATAGCCGCAAAAAGTAATTGTTTCTTCATACTTACACTTTTTTAAAAATTAATACTAATATTTATTATCTCACGATTTTATATACGCAGTTTCCCTGCTTCACGATATAAATGCCATGACGCATCTCCTTGGCAGAAACCCTGCGGCCATTGAGATCGTAGAACCTCTTCTGTCCATTACGTGACGGGGTGACTGTGACAGAACTGATACCCGTAGAACTTGCCGGTGTCACGATGAGTTCCTTGGAACTGTAAGAAAGTTCACCCTTCTTGCTGGCATTTACTACCAGCGCATAGGTCGCATCTGTTTCCAGACCTGAGAATGCGAACTCGGTTTTGCCATTGGTAGAAACCTTCTGGTAGGCTGCCACCGGTTCGTGAATCAACGCATTGCATCCCAAAAGCACATCATCGATATAGAAAGCACCGGAAGTACGCTGGATGACATTCAGTCTTACTGAATCAGCCAACTCCGGCAAATCATAGCTATAGGTATCTCCCGAAGCCATGTCAGCACCGCCCTGCAAAGTAGCAATCTGCTTCCATTCTCCATTCTGATAAGCCTCTACTGCCAAGGTTGCCTTGGTTGAAGAAGATGACTTGGCGAAGAACTTGACAGAAGATATACGGTTGCCGACAGATGCCATCTTCAGGTAGGTATCTATCTTGTTCAGACGGAGGCAAGGTGATTCCTCGCCATAATTGTTCATGCTCAGGTTACCATTGGTTTTCCAAAGCGATGGCATACCCTCCAGTTCATCGCTGAAATCATAGCCCTTCTGAGTTGCCTCTGTTGCATAAACCAACTTATGCAGGGTGACCACGTAATCATCTGCTGCTTCCATACCTTCCCATGAAGCCGTGAAGCCTGTTTTACCGACTGCGGTAGCCTTTACATCAGTCACATAATACTTACTGAAAGGGATAGCGGCAGTAGTGAGCTGCTGGGTGTAGACAGCAGAAGAATAAGAGCCACGGTTTGCCTGCAGGGTAATCTCATAGGTTGTTTCAGGACTCAAGCCCTCAACATGAAGAGAAGGCTGTGCTGCAGTATATACCTTATTATTATAGAGCGGCAGAGATTCTTTCTTTCCATTCACCACTGAGCTAATGTTCAGAACATATCGCTTGGCAACCGGCACATCTGTCCATCCTACCACAATACTGCTATCCTGAACCTCAGTAACCTTCACGTCAGGAGTATTCAGTTTCAGATTAAGTCCGCCGAGCATGAGATTGATAATACCATCCTTCTCCTCAATATCATCCAGTGACATCACCTTGCCACCAGCCCAGGAAGTCAGATTACACTGAGTCACATTCGATGTTCCAGGGAACGGATCTCCCGCACGGGTATTGTCGCTAAGCTTGTTATCAGCCTCAACGATATCCACACGCTGATGAGTGCCAGTGATGTTCAACTCATTTTTCTCCCAAGCCTTGGCATCATAATCGATATGCCAAAGCAGCATGCCATGGCCCGGAATGAACGCATCCCAGCCCTTCTTCTGTCGATTCTCCATGATGAAGTATTCCTCATCGTTGGTTCCACCCACAGGCACCACGTATGCTTTGTTGCTATCATTCAAGTCGGGCAATACATTGAGCGAATCTACCCCATCCTTCAACACGGTCAGGTCGAGCCATCCCAAACAGGCACGCTCATAGGCAGAGAATGCCGCAGGCGTATTGCCGTTGTTGTTGTAAGAAGCCTGTGCCATGGTATCGAAAGAACCAGGGGCGAAGGTTGTCATGCCATAATTTACATCATAATGGTCGGCAAGACCCAGCACATGACCGAATTCATGTACAAAGGTACCGATGCCCGCAGGCTGAGGTGTGATGAGGGTACCATTGATTTCGTTGCTGCAGGTATAGTTGCCTACCTCTACTCCATTCAGTTTCAGCGAAGTTTCGCTGAGTCCTGCATCTTTAGCCATGTCTGAATAATAGGCAGAATGCGGCCAGATGGCATTGCCATCACCCGAATCTGCCTCACCCTTTCCGGCATAGAAAAAATAGATGTTGTCAATGTAGCCATCCTGGTTATGGTCATACTGGGAGAAATCTACCAGCGGATCGGCAAGCGTACAAGCCTCTCTTACAAACTGCTCCAGACGGGCAGGATTATCTACGGAAGAGCCTTGGTTGGCTCCATAATAAGAATATTTCTCAGGTAATGTTACAGGACCGATGACATCAAACTGAGGTTGGAATCTGCCATTGGAACTGTTCAGATAGAAATCTCTCGCACTTCCATTGGCACCATTGCTGTAAGTAAATCCAGGTTCATTGAGCATGTTGTTGAAGAACTGATGTGCATCGCTACCTACGGTAGAGAATTTGGTATCAGCAAACTGCACCAAGATGACCAATGAGTGAACCTCACCAATGGTAGGGAAATTGTTCAATTTCTCTTTCTGAGGATTGCTGCTGGCTTTCAGAGAAACATTTCTGCGAGATGAAAGGGTTTGCTGCAACTGCTGCAGACGGGCACGCTTGAAAGATTCAAGGATGGCAGACTTGTCCTGGCTCTTAACAAAAGCCTTGACCTTTGCTGTGCGCTCAGAAGCCTCAGCAGCCTTGATGCCGCTAGCCTGCACCTTGCCATCCTTCCAATCGGCATACTCGTAATTTTTCTGTCGAGCATTAAACACGAGCGGAATGCCATCAGAGGTCAGCACATAATGGCCGTGCTCATCACCGCGCATCTGGATGGTGAGCCAGGAGCCATCAGCCTGCTTCACCTTCAAAGGTTTAGGATAAGCAGGAATAGCAAAGGTGGTCTGCACGAAGCAGACCACCAATAAGCTGAATATAATGATTCTTTTCATACTTACTTGATAACGAACTTAGCTGTAGCCTTATGACCAGCCTTATCAGTTGCCTTTACGATATAGAGACCAGAAGTCAAACCAGAAGTACTGAATGCAGCACCTGAAGTCTTGCCTACGAGCTTGCCATTTACACTGTAAACCCAGATAGCATTAGCACCCTCGGCAGAAATCTGACCATTGGCAGCCTTGATAACCAAAGCCTCTGCATCCTCTACATTCTCGATACCACTTACAAAGTTCTTGAAAATGGTTACATTGATAGTAGCAGAGAACCCACCGAAGCTAACGGTAACTACATCGACACCCTGCTTCTTACCCTTGATAACCAGGTCGATGGTGTTGCCATGAGCCTCACCAAGAGTAACGATGGCATTACCCTTAAAAGGAGAAGCATCCAAGTCAGCTTCCAAGTCAGGGTTCTCCATACCATATACAGAAACCTTGACAACAGCAGCACCCTCATCGGTAGTACCTACAGTTACGTCATCAGAGCTGACAGCAAGTGCCTTTGCAATATTGTTGAAGTAAAGAGTAGGAATCTTGCTTCCGTCCTCTTTCCAAGGCTCAGCGAGTGTGTTTCCGTAAGCATATTGCAAACCTGTAAAGAAGTCCTTGCCCATCTCCTTGGCTGCCTTGTAGGCGCCATCTACGCTTGTAGCATCTGTGCTACCCACATTGTTGGTAGTGTAGTTGCCAGAGAGACGAGTCTCTTTCTTAGGAGTTTCACCATCAGAAACTTCATCGTCAGCAATAGTCTTACCGGCAATCTGATGAACAGTAGCAGGAGCGTTTATCTCTTCGCCATCCTGTAATACCTTGACAGAACCATCGAATACACAGTTTTTTGCAAAACCAGCACCACCATTCCAGTCGCTCTCCATTACACCAATGATACCACCGGCAGCATAACCGTTCCAGCCAGACTTCTTGGTAGCTACGATATCAGCATGGCTGACAACATTAGAGATTTCGTTGAAGTAATTGTCACCAACGAATCCACCTACAGCATTCTCAGCTGTCAGCTGACCGCGAACCTCGCAGTTGGTGAACTTACAGTAATCATGAGGAGTACCGGCAATACCGACAATACCACCCAAAACAGTCTTGGCTGTGGCATTGACATTTGCATAACATGCGTTCACGCTAGAGCCTGAACGTGTCTGACCAACGATACCACCTACATTCTCTGAGTTAGGCAAAGTAATCTCACCCTGGAAAGAACAGTTATTGATCTTGGTCTTAAGATTAGCGCTACCAACGAGACCGCCCGCAGCTATAAACGACTGATCATCACCTGCAATCTTGGCACCATAAACAAAAATGCTATCTACATTAGTAGCCTTGCCCTTACCATCATAAGTATAATTGGTCTCACCTGCCAACACACCGGCAAACTGGTTGGTATTGGTCACCTCTACAGTAGGGTTCACGAAGATCAGGTTCTTGGCAATACCACTGAGGTCGAGGGTACCAAACAAACCTGTATGGTCCTCTGTTGTCTTCACACCGAGATTATAGATAGTATGACCGTCACCATCCAGAGAACCTGTGAAATTCTTGACAGGAGTCCACCACTGTGCAGCCTTAGACATATCAATATCAGCTACCATCTTGTAGTTCTTGGTTGGCTCCAGAGCCAGCTGCTGGAAGTCACCAGTAGTAGCAATCAGGTATGGATCCTCTACTGTACCTGTACCACCCTGTTCAAACTTGGTGAAAGGAAGGTCGTAGAATTTCATGTCATACTTGTTGTTCGCTCTATCCTCGAACACGACAAACATCTGGCGCTTGCCCAAATCGTTCATAACAGGGAAACTTGCCTGTGAGAAGACATAGTTATCATCACCACGCCATGACTTGATAACGGTACCGTCGAGCGTGGAAACTTCCAAGACGTTATCGAGTTTGTTGCTGCCATCCTCGCGACGCTTCTTGGCAATATATACATACTCCATATCATCATTGGTATTGAAGAGATATGGGTTGAGTGATGTGCTGTTGATTAATGGAGTGAAGTTCTCTGCCTTTGTGCCCAAGTTAAGTCGGTCCACATGATCGATGGTGCAATCAGGGTTCACCCAAGCGATAGGAGCAAGAACCTCGCCTGCCTCATTAGACTGTGCCTGTGACAAAGCAATGACATACTGGTAACCCTGCGCATTGGCAGTAGTTGGGTAACGGTCAAAATTAGAAGAGATGGCATTGCCATCAATGCTCTGTGGCAACACACCAACCTTCTCGCAAGAAGGAACATCAACCAGCTGAATCTGCTGACCTGAACCTTCGCTTGTACCTATGGTCTGCAAGAACCACATCTGTTCTGATTTACCATGGATGGTATTCAGCAAACCCCTCTTGTTGCTTGTTACCTTATCGCAGATATCCTTCAACTTACCATTCTCTGAGTCGTAAACGGCATAAGAAATCAAGTCTCCATCCAAAGCAGGAGCATAATCGTGAAGTCCTACCACATAGTTCAATTTGCCGTTGTTGCTGAAGTAGCCCTTAGACAAATCGTTGTTGCCGAAGAGACCGAAAGCAGCTGAACGGTAAGGAGTTCCCTCTGGTGCATTGATGGAAACACGGAGGCTATCAACCTTATCGAAATTCTTATCAAAAGTTCTCAATACCAGGAAGTTGTCTGGCTCCTGCTTAATATCCTTAGAGCCATCACCTGCATCGGTATTTGTAAATGGCTTATCATACTCTGCCAGAACATAGTAAGGAGTACCATCCACATTCATACAGTTGAAGCAAGAACCCTGAAGATAGGTAATCTTGTTGTCAATATCAAAGTTGAAAGTATGCTCTACAGTCCAGTCTGTCTGTCCATAGGCAGGAGGTGCGATGACATCGATACTATACTTCTCATCAGACTCGTGGGTCATGATCAGACGCTGGTAGCTATTCCATCCCTTTGAAGCATCGAATACAAGACCGGTACCCTCCATCTCGAACTTGATTTCACCTGTATTGATATCGTAGGCACGGGTGAGGTACTTGTTTGAGCCATTGAAGGCATCGTGGAACTCCACCAGGATTTCGTTAGAATTCTCGTCTCTATCGAAGAGTCTCTTGGTGATAGGACCGTATGGAGTGATGTCTGCCACATGCTTCCATCCTTCAGGAACCTTGACGCTGAAAGAACCTACCTGCTTGTGGTTATTATCAAACAGGGTAATCTTTGAAGACTCATGGAAGTGAGCTGTATAAAACTCGCTGAAAACAGAGTCTCTGGAAGTAATGTCCTGGATAAAATACCAGTTGCTTGCGTCTGGAGCAGTTACCCATCCGTAAGTCTGACCCGAAGCCGCATTGGCAGGAGTATCACTACTACGCATAGGAGTATTGCTGACTGTAGCAAAGCCAGCCTGGCGCATCTGATAAGCACTGTTGCTGCAATCCACCAAACCAGGAACAGATACCAGGCGATGAATATCAACATTCTTAAACTTCTTGGCAAACGATGCCTTGCTGGAGGCCATCGCTGCTGTGCCGCTTGCTCCCAGGAGCAAAGTGAGGCAAAGTGTAGATAAAATTCTCATAATAAAAACTTATTAAGTTTATTTGATGATAGATGATTTACGATATGACTGCCATGCAGAAAGCTTGGTAACAAGACTGCTGGCAGATGGTGCCAACTGGCGAGCCAATGCCGGTGCCTGCTGCTTGACAGAAGCAGGATCTTTCTTTGGAACTGACATGATATATGGCGCTACCATCCAGCAGAAGTCGTTGTAATAATTAGCCTCTGAAGCACTCTTCGCCTTGAATGTCTGCAAGAGCATGGCAAGGAATTCGCCCGTCTTGTTATTGATGGTATAAGCGGTTCCGCCAAAGAATCCGTAAGTTCCATACTCCTCGCTATACTTCAAGGTAGCAGAAAGAAGACCAGACTCTGAACCCACATAGCCAAGAAGATCCGTATCGAAGAAGGTATCATAGATATAGTACTTACCAAACTTACCCAGATACTGGCTGCTGCGGGTCTCCACACTACCTGTTTCCTCGTTGATAGAAACAGGGAATACCAGTCCCATTTCAGGAATAGCAAGTTCGGTACGGCTCAATTTGGCACGAACCGTCTGGAGTTCCAGCTTTGTATCCTCATTAAAATCGTAATAAGCAAACACGTATTCTCCGGCAATATCCTTGTCGAAATCAAACTGCTTCACGATGAATGAATCGGTAACGGCTGCTACCTGATACTTGATATAATCAGCACGGAGATGACCGGTTGTATTCTCGCTGAGCGATACCTTCAATTCCTTGCTATTGGTATCAACCGAAGCTTTCGCCCACTCAGGAGCATAGATAACCTTCATATCGGTGTTAGAACGGTATGTCTTCGTGAACTCAACAGGCTGATTGTTGCTATAAATCATATTAGCATTGTTCATCTCAAGCACCAAGCCATACTGAGATACATTGATAACCACAGAATCGGTCTCAGTCTTCTTGATAACCAACTTGGCGTTACGTGACTGTCGGGAATCGTTGGCAATAGCAGCCAGTTTCACGGTGCTACCCTCAATGCTGGTACTGAGCCATGAAGGTTCATCGGTATAAGCCTTCATAGGGGTACAGTCTACAGTGACAGCACCCTCGCTGTCGTTAGGTCCGAGCATAGTCTGGGCAGAAAGCACGTTGATGGTGCTCTCAGCCACAGCCTGATAATCGCTATCGCTGCTGCATGAGGCCATCAGCCCCATGGCAGCTATACCTATTATATATATAGATTTCTTCATCTTCATTGTTTATTTGTTTGGAGTCAAATTAGAAAGGAAATACCATTCGATGACAAATACATACTTTTTGTTCTCCGTGATAGGCTCTCCTTTGCTTGTACAAGCCAAGGCAATAAAAGTATCGGTGGTATAGCCTCTATCAGCCACGGTTCCATCATCCTCGAAATCAGCTTCCTGAGCAACACCGTGCCATACGATATTCATACCACCATTTCCGAGCAATGCACCCTGATTCAAGTCTGCATTCATCAGCCACAGGGCAGGATATCTACCGCTAGGGTCTTCAATCATCTGAGATGGCAGGTTAAGGTTACCCGTCTCCGGGTCGAAATCCAATCCTATATTATAAGTATATCCACCTGTGGTGAATGTACCCTTCAGCATGTTCTCCTCATCTTCTATCTTAGAGATGGTTATATCGCAGGAACCCTGCATGGCAGAGAGGGTCCATTTGCCTACCCAGGTATCGATGCTAGGAGCATAAGTTTTCAAGGTAAGAGCCTCATTGTCTTTGGCTGACAACACGCCAGTCGGGCTGACCAGGAAGTCCTGTACCTCGTTGCCATCCAGAACCACAGGCTCATTTACGGCATGGATACCGGTGGTAGTAATATAGAATGGCTGCTCTACAATCTGTCCGTTGGCTGTACGCGAAAGGATGCGACGTTTGCTGGAATTAATCTCAATCATCTTGCTGGCATCAGTAGAATTGCCTACGCGATAGTTCACACCCAAGCGCTTCTGCACATCAGCGATGCTGTTCAGATAAGAAGTCCAGTCCAGATCGGCAGGTATGCGGGTGAATACCATTTCATTCTCCCACTTTTTTCCTCTTACGAAGATACTGTCTTCTGTAAGCTTGGTAACAACAAATTCCCAGTCGCCCTGGTCACCTTCAATCTCACCATAAGTAGGTTCTCCCAGGAAATGGAAGATATTGTTGTAAGTATTGAAGGCGAGCACTGGTCCCATGCTGCGGTCTACGGTATAACTGGATGTGGCACGCTCTGTAGGGTCAGCGATGGCAGCATCACCTGCTACAGTCACCTTGCCATTGGCAAACTTCATGAGGAAGGTGTAACCGCCACCGGTCATTCCCTTGCCTGTAAAATAATGAAGCTGCCATCCGTTCTCAGAAGATTCCAGAATCTTCTGGGTATTCTCAATGGTGCTCTCGATGCGGTTGGCAGCCGACTCGTCGAAGAATTCCTTGTCATCGTGCAGACACGACTGCAAGCTCATGCTGCCCAACAAGCAAACGATAGCTACAAATATATGTTTCATAAATCTATTCTATTTTAAATGTTCCAAATCCAAAGAACTCAACTCTTTACCTCTTCGCAGGATGGCTGCTCGCAATACATCGATATCCACATCCCATGAATCCAGCATATAGTTTCTCACGATGTTAAGCTTCTGGTTCAATGCAGATACAGCCTCGTCGCCACCTACCTTCTGGGCATCGTCGAGGATAGCCTGCCACTGCTCAGGAGTATAAGTGATATAGGTAGACAGCATCTCGGCAAAGTCCTCCAGACCCTCAGACATGGCGTATGGAGTAACAAAACCCTTACCGTGAGCCACAGAATCTGGTATCTGATACCAGTTACCACTCACGTAGCCCGACTCGGTAATCTTATTATAAGATGTGTCGTAAGGCTTCTTCTGGTTCAAAATGTGGGTGAACTCGTGGTGCATGGTGTGGAAGTAATATTCTGTCATAGAAGCATAGCTTTCCAGCATGGCATCGGTCAGACTGTTCACCTGATAGAGTGTAACCTTTAGACCGCCCTCGGCAGTACCCAGAACAATAGTTCCGTTGCTGTTGTAGGCTGGACTACCAATCAGGTGGATAACTCTTGGCACATTGTGCTTCACGAAATCAGGTCCCAATACCTCGGCGTATGAATCAAGCCAGAGATACTTGATGATGATAGCCAACTTAGCTGACTTGGCAGAATCGGCTGGTGTCAGGGTATACTGATAATCAGACTCGATGTCCTCCATCTTATACTTGAAATCGATGTTGTAAGGACTGGTGTAGTTCTTCTGCAACCACATGTCCAACTGGTCTCTCTCTGGAGAGGTAACAGGGAAGATGGTTGGTCCGTCCGGGTCATTGTCTGAGCAGGCCACGAAGCCCAGGCCCATCACCAATGCCAACATCAATATATATATATTATGTTTCATTTCTTTCTATTACTTTATGTTTTTTACTTATTGCGAGGGTTTGGTGTAACACCCGCTGTGATTACATCCTGTGGCAACTGGATGGCAAGACGTGGGTCACGTGCCTCCATGGTGTCGGTGATGCCTGTAATCTTGTAGTTGCTCTTCACATCACGGCGATAGATAGTGATGCCGTAACGCTTTACATCCTGCATGCGCAAGCCCTCATGAATGGTCATGATTCGACGGAGGTGAAGGATGCACTGCAACATAGGCTCCTCTGTATCCTTGCTGATGGCGAAGGTTGTATGAAACGCCTTGCGTGGAGTTGGCTTCTCAGGAGTATAATAAGCGGTAACATCATCGCTATAGAACTTCTTGACATCATCCAGTGTAAGCTGCACGCCCTCCCTAGAGAAGGCAGCCAACTCGGTATTCAGGTCGTCCAAAGCCTCTGCGTAATGACCGAGCAAAGCCTGAGCCTCAGCTCTTACGAGCAAAGTCTCATCGGCAGTAAACTCTGCATATACTGCGTGAGGGGTACCGATACCTGCCTGGATATCAGCATATTCGAAATCATAAGGGACCTTACGGAGAATGTACTTGGAAAGAGATCCTGAGTTGAACACGGTATAGTTGAACACCTTGTCGCTAACTCCCCAAGGACCCTCTGACTGGATGGTCTCCTTGCTTGAAACAATGGCACTATGTGCATACTTGTCACCATACTGGAACGGACCACCGATGGCACCCCATTCAGAAGCAACTACCTGCAACAGGAGGTTTGCCTTTACAGATGAACTGATGTAAGCATTAGGCTGAACCTGCTTGTTAGGAGAAAGAGAACGCCAGGCTGCCCAGTCTCTCAACATACTCTTGGCATTGCTGCCCAACACTTTGTTGGCATACTCCACAGCCTTGTCATACTTCTGATAATAGAGGTAGAAACGGGCTGCGAAAGCGGCTGCAGAGGTAGAAGTGAAATGGAACTTAGGCTTGTCATAAGTTGAGCCTACCAGTTTCAATCCTTCCTGCAAGTCCTTGTCTATCTTGGCATAAAGGTCTGCCAGTGTACCACGGTCATACTTCACGTGCACATTGGTTTCAACGGTTTCCGGGTAAGGAAGACCCAGGTCGCTGGCTGCAGTGGTTTCATCATAAGCCATGCAGAATACGTTTGCCAACTGGAACATGGCATAGGCACGGCACAGGAGAGCCTCACCCTTCTGGGCTGCATAAGAGCTCTGGTCTGCCTGACTGTTGATGTGTTGCAAAGCGATATTGGCTGTGGTGATGGCATCATAGTAGGTTGACCAGTAAGTAGAAGGTGTCTCATAAGAACCGGTCTCGGTGATGTCGTCCCATTCGTATGCCTGCTGCTGGAAACGGTCGGCAGCATCCCAACCGGTATTCAGGTTACAATCGGTATTGTCTGAATACATTTCCAGCAAATAGGCTGGATGTACCTGTGGGTAAGCATTAACCAGGAGCTTGGATACATCGGAAGGGCTCTGCAAGTCCAGACGGCTATCTGGCTGCTTGTCCAGATAATCGTTGCAGGAAGACAAGCCAGCCGACAATGCCAACGCTACAATGGCGATATATAATTTCTTTATTTTCATTTTTCTTTTCTACAATAATTAAAGTCCAAGTTTCAATGTAAGAGTAAACTGCTTTGGCATTGGTGAAGCCACACCACCCGCATTCATAAACTCAGGATCCTGACCGTTCAGCTTCTTGTCTGCATAGAGCAGCATGAGATTGGTAGCCTGAAGCTTTAATGAGATGTTGTTCACTGGTGATTTTTCAAACCAGCGGTGTGGAAAGTCGTATGCCAGTGAAATTTCCTTCAAGCGGATGAAGTCACCCTTGGCTGTGCGAACAGATGTATAGTTGTAAGCATTGTAGGCAGTAGCAAGCAATGTGCTGTTCTGCTCATACTCATAACGGCTCACTACACCAGGCACATTGGTAACATTCTCATCACCAGGCTGCATCCAGCGGTTCTTGAAATCGTGGGTCATAGAGGTCAAGTCGTTATACTTGGCACTGAAAGCCGGGTCAAGACGAACCACGTTGCCGAAGGCGTATGTAAGGAATACGTTCAGATGGAAACCCTTATAGTTAAAGGTGTTACCCAAAGAACCATTGTAAACTGGGTCTGTAGAACCCTCGTAAATCAGATAGTCTGTATTGTCACGCTCCTGGAAGTTGAGGTTACCCACGGTAGCCTGGCCCTTCTCATTGATGCATACTGGATAACCCTTCTCATTGATGCCCACGAATGGGATTGAGAACAAGGCACGGGCAGGATAACCCTGCTTGGCAAAACCGTTACCCTGAACCAGGTCGATAACGCGACCCTGATTGTAGAGGTCAGTAATCTCTGTACGGTTGTGAGAATAAATCAGACTGGTCTGCCAGCTGAAATCCTGGGTCTTGATATTGGTAGAAGAGATACTCAACTCCTCACCCCATGACTTCATGGAACCTACATTGGCATAAGCGGTGCCATAGAGCTGGGTAACAGTAGGAGCAATCTCATCGAAGTTGCGACGCTGATATACATCGAAGGTCACATTCAGACGGTTGTTGAAGAAACCTGCATCCACACCGAAGTTGAACTCGTGCTTCTTCTCGTAAGTAAGCTCATCATTACCGAGTGCTGCTACCACAAATCCCAACTCCTTGTCGGTAGTTGTAGGACGGTAAGGGGTATTCATAGAGAGCTTGGTAAGTGCATTGCAGTAAGCTGCATCAGGAGGAGTACCAGTCAAACTGTAAGACACACGGAAGGTGAGGCTTGACAATGGCTTGAGTTTAGGGAAGAAGCTCTCCTCGTGTACGTTCCATGCACCTGACAGGTTCCATGTAGGCATCCAACGTGCCTTGGTGGTACGACCCATCTGGTTAGAACCTTCATAGCGGAATGTTCCGTTCACTACATACTTTCCGTTGAAAGAATAGGTAGCATTGGCATAGAATGCTGCACTGCGTGAATCGGTGTTGCGCAAGCTGTAATAGTTTGAGTTCTCCTGGTCCAACTTCTTAAAATAGAGATACTCGAAGTAAGCGGTCTCACCACGGTAGTTCATACCCCAGCCGTTAAACCAGCTGCGGTTACGGCTGATGCTGGTAGTTTCGAGACCACCAAAGAGGTTGACGATGTGCTTCTGCGCAAAAGTATGGTTGTAGTTGACTGTGGCACGGAAGTCATAGTCCAACATACGGTTTTCTGTACGCTGATAGATACCACCCTGTTTCAATACTGATACTGGCAAGGCATAGAGGTCGTCCTTATCAGTGAAGAGCAGCTTGTTGGCATCACGGATCAGTGCGTTGTCCATGGCGCGATAAGCCAAAGCTTGGTTGGAATCTTCCAGAATGTTGTGCTCCTGTGAAGAAGTGCTATACTTGATGGCACCCAGTGTAGAGAGTTCCAGATCCTTGAAAGGCTTCCACTTCAACTCCAGCTGGAACTTGGCATCAGCCACGTTCAGGTCGATGTAGTTGCTCTCCAGCTCATGCAGGATATTGAATGCAGCATAGTTGGCATGATAATAAGTATAAGGATCGAGCGCACGTGATGTGTTCAGGGCGTAAGAATATGGGTTGATATCGAAGTCACGCTTCACCTGACCAGATACCACATCCACATCCTGTCCCAAAGTTCCAGGTGCTCTCTGCTTACGGTAAGAGCCACCACCAATCAAGTTAACTGAAAGATTATCAAGAATATGATGGGTCATATTCATGCTCACGGTATAACGGTTCACCTTGCTATCCTTGTACCATCCTGGGTCAACCATAGCAGAAAGTGAAGCATAATAGTTACTCTTCTCGGTACCACCGCTCAAGCTTACAGAGTGGTTCTGCATGATGGCAGAAGAGAAAAGCTGCTTGAACCAGTTGGTATTGCGATACTCAGCCTGCTGGAGATAAGCATTCTGAGACTCCTGATTGTTGGCAAGTCCGAACATACCAGAAGTACTGTTGTAGGTATTGATGAGCTCATACATCTTTCCATATACACCATAGTCGCTACCATTGAGAATATCAGAAAGATTGAGCCATCCCTTATCCCTCAACTCCTTGTAGATGGCCATCTGGTCCTGAGAGTTGAGAATATCAAAATTGTCATAAGATGGAATCAGACGGGTAGTAAACTCACCGGTATAGTTCAGATGAGCCTGTCCCTGCTTACCCTTCTTGGTAGTAACGACGATGACACCTGCCATCGCACGCGCACCATAAATAGAGGTAGCAGAACCATCCTTCAGAATCTGGAAACTCTCGATATCATCAGAGTTCAAGCCTGCGATGGCAGAAGAAATCAGAGTCTCTGGGTCACCGGAAGCCAAATCATCTGCGCTCACATCGGATACATCCTCCATGATAACGCCATCCACTACCCAAAGAGGTTTTGAAGAACCATAGATAGATGTTGCACCACGCACACGAATCTTTGGAGCAGAACCAAAGGTACCACTCACGTTCTGCACAGACACACCGGCAGCACGGCCTTCCAAAGAACGGCTGATGTCGGCAACACCATTCAATTTTGCTTCCTCGGCATTTACACGGTCGGTAGCACCGGTAAATAAGCGTCGGTCTGTTTTCTGTAAACCAGTAACAACTACTTCCTGCAACTGCGCTTCAGGATGAAGCACCACCTTCATGTGGGCAGAGGCAAGCACTGTCTGACTTTTCATTCCCACGTAACTAAACACGAGTTTAGTTCCATTAGGAACGTTCAATTTAAAGTTACCGTCAACATCTGTGACTGTACCCTTAGTGGCTGCCCCCCCAGAAATTAAAACAGAGGCACCAATAATCGGTTCGTTGTCATCCGCAGATATTACGGTTCCAGATACATCAATCTGGGCAAACGCTGCTCCGATGCTCATCAAGAGACAAACAAAGAAGAGCGAGAGTCTTTTTTCCATAATTTCTCGTCTTATTTTAAATTATTATGTAATAATGTGATATCGGCTGCAAAATTACAACAAAAATATGAAATATTATCTTTTTTTGTATAAAATCTGCAAAAATATTCTATTTTTCCTATTTTTAGTAAGATAAATCGAGAAATTAACAAAAAATAGATAGCATAAAACCGCAATAGGGCAACAAAGTATCATCTTGTCATTATACATTCGTTAAAAGCAAAAAGTATGCAGAATGCCTTCCTTCACCATGATACCCTTTTCGCAGAAATGGTTGAGCCACTTCTGAGCCATGTATGGAGTCAAGCCGAAGTGGATGCAAATGTCGTATTTCAGTTCCATATTTCTTGTTGTTTGATGGTTCGTTGTTTTCTA
>ERZ791632.256-NODE-256-length-16801-cov-49.2724_pt1 | contig 16801 bp, 9 predicted proteins | sample MGYA00510263_ERZ791632 | MGnify/ENA primary metagenome ERZ791632 (study PRJEB30046, sample SAMN00715181) | human gut metagenome | study: EMG produced TPA metagenomics assembly of the A metagenome-wide association study of gut microbiota in type 2... | reverse complement strand
CCGGACCTCTCTTGCTCTCCTGATCGCACTCCTGTTCCGCCTTCTTGATGGCATCGCCGAAGAAACGCATCTTGCAGTAGAGGTCGTAACGCTCGCTCCAGCGGATGAAATCCTCAATCTCCGGCTCCCACTGGTAACCGTTCGCCACATAGAGCACACAAGCCTTCAGATAGCCGATTACGTTGGCTCGGAAACTCAGATTCTCATAGACTCTGTCCTGCGACAGACGGGAGAACTCCGCATTCTCATCCTTCAGCACCTCAGCAAGCTGAAAAGCCTCCTTGCACTCCACCAGACCCGAAGCCATGCAGAGATTATCGATGTAAGGTTTCAGAGAATTTCTGAATTCATCGTCGTAGGTTCCATAGACGGGAATGTCCTCGCCGATGTCTCTTTCCGGGATGGTACAGAAGTTGATTCGGGAAACCGGACCATCGGTCAGCACTCGCTTGAAATACTTGATGCCTTTATGGATGGTGGTAGAAGCATTCCAGTTGAAGCGGATGGTGACACGCTCGGTGACACTTTGTGTTCCGGCTCGCGTTTGTCCGTATAAATTACCTGGGTCAAAGGCGAGACACATAATACGGAACTGCTGAAAACCGCTACCTTTGAGCGCATCAAACTGGTCGATTTCGTTCAGCGAAGTATAAAGGAAATGTTCCTTGGCTTCAGCGGTACGCATCACGAAGGCAGGGTTGGTCATATCGGCATCAATCTCCTGAATAATCAGATTTTCAGGGCGTTTGCGCTTATCCTTGTTGGCACCCTTACGCATCATCTCCTCTTTCCATTCCTTCTCACGCTTCAGGTTTTCAGCATCTCTTTTACGGATATCCTCCATGATGAAATCGATAGGTTTCTGTACACAACTTTTACCAGCACCTGTGCCTGCAAGCAGACAGGTCATCAGGGTAGCTTCGTGCTCCACGTTGTCGATATATCTGAATCTGGTTCTCCAGAGATGGGTAGCAAGCGAAGGAAAAATGGCGTGCGCCACAGCAGGCTGATAGATTTCCGGAGTCTTGGATATCAGCAGCTCCACCAGTTTCGGCAGCTTCTTCGGCATCGGAGGAGGAGCAGGATATTCCTCGTCTTCGGAACTTTGAACACAGAGATTTGAACCCGTCAGGCGTTCCGGGGATTTGCAATCCCCGGCAAGCAAGCTCTTAGCCGCCTGCTCCGCCAAGGCATTCACCCGAATCACATCCCTCGAAAACGGCTTCGAGCCATCCCCATATTTCGCATAGAAGTCATGGATTAATTGATGGCAGTCATTCTCCTGATAATAGCTCGGCATTCTCTTCGCCACCACCTTCATCAGCTCCTCCTCACTCATCACACGAGAAGCGCCAGCACTCATAATAGCGAGCAGAGAGGAATGCCTAGACCCGATGGTATCGATATTCATCCCCTTCAGTCCTGCGGATTCCTGAAAGAGGTCGAAGGCTATCAGATTCTTGGCATCAGCATTCTGAGAGCCTCCAGTATGGCTGATATCAGCATCATCAGCACGATGGCTATTACCAGGTTGGGCAGGCTGAATAGCAGCGCCAGAAGGAACAGCAGAATGGCTGTCAGTGCCCTGAAATCGATTGTCTTGAACATTGTCTTTACTTTGAACTTTGAGATTTGAACTTTGAACTTTATGATTACTATCATTAAGTACTTGCCCCTGAAAGTCCCCCGCCAGGCGTTCCGGGGATTTGCAATCCCCGGCAAGCAAGCTATAGCGAGCCGTCCCCTTACCATCAATCGTTAAGCCACGCTTGAGAAAAGCCTCTCTGCGGGCTTTGATTTCCTCATCCGGCAGCACCCCATACCACTCCTTCGAGCGATAAATCTCGGAGTCCTTATCCGTGATAAAGATGATTCTCTCCGGCGTGATGCAGCTCTTATCGTAGGGAATCCCAGCCGCCTCGCAATACGCCTTCTGCGTCTCTTCAATCGTCATACCCATCGGCATACGGATATCGATATGCAGCTTCTTTCTAGCCGAATACTCCAGATGCAGCAGTTTCCCCTTCCATATCGTGTTACTGCAGTTCAGCTCACGAGCCTTCTCCAGTGCAGCATCCACATACTCCACATCATCCACATCAATAGTCGTCTGAAAGAGGAAGCTTTCAGGCACCGCATCCTCACTAGAGCGGTGATTATTCCTGAACTTAGAATAATGAATGGCACGGATAGGCAGCTGTCTTTTCAGCCCCTCCTTCGCCTTCTTCACCGCCTTTTCATCACCAGCATCTACGCCGGGGATTGCCTTCTCCCCACGTATCTGCGCAATCACACCCTTCAGCCACGGCTGTGCTATCAGGGTGTCATAGACATACAGGGGCTGGGAAGAATTCAATCTTCCCATATTGCCCTTGCGTGCCGGATTCAGCGCCATTACTTGTACTGTTCCCATGCTATATTCTCCTTGAAATGTTTAGCTTTGCCCTTCATCTCCATCATCTCTTTGTAGAGATATTTCAGAATATCCGACTTGTGCATCTCCTTCGGGAAAGAGAAGGAAACGAACACACGCTGCGGAGAGGTACGGAGGGCACCATGCGAGGTATGGATAATCTCCGTATATAGCTTCCCGCCCGACTGTGCGTAAGGCTTGAAGTCGAGCTTGTCGCCGCATTCGCCACCGCTGCAGATCATTCTGCCCGGAATCACCTTAGGCACCTCGCAGATGGTCTCCGCATCGTTCCAGGGAGCCTTGCGGATAGCTACGTTACCACACTCGTCAGTAATGATACTGGCATCTACCTTCTGGGCGTTCAAAAGCGCCTGTACAGCAGCCTCTGCAGCTGCAGAAAAACTTTTCTTGCTCATATATATTGAAGTTTTAGAAAGATATGTTGTTAATTAGAAATACTCTCCATTCATAATCCGGATGTTTGAAAACATACGGCTTCATATTGTTCTTAACCATTTTTTATATGTATTATCAAGTTGGGACTGCGACTATCCGCTAAATTCCGTACCAGGAAATGGTACCGGTTTTCCATATACAGAAAAGCCCCGCAACCAGACTTTATCATCTGATTGCGAGGCAAAGGTACGGTGAAATCCGATACTGACCAAGAAAATAACCCTGCGGTTATTTCGAGGGTTATAAAGTTATAACGAGGGTTATTTCTGAGCCGTTTTCAAGCAATTTTTTCGTCGATTCCCAACAGATTTCTGAAGCAAACCGCCACATGGGTCATCGCGATATAAGGTTCTTTCTTCACGTTTCCCATTGGAGCATATCCCCATTTATCGAATGGTTTCATATAACAATCCGAGTTACTGATCTGTTTCAGATCACCCTGCGTCAGCTTCACTCTGAAAGCTCCCGGGTGAATCGTATCTATCCATTTGCAGAAGCCCTTATAGTCATTCTCTCCTATTAAATGCAAATCTACGGCTACTCTGAACACGGCAATCCAGTGGCGCTGAATCTTGAATATGTACTTGCCAGATTCATCTACAGACTCCATCAGCTGGTCGATGGCATAAGCAAACTGCTGCTCAGATATACGCTTGGGGTTCAATTCGCCTTTCTTGGCTTTCATATACTTATCAAACTCATCTATGTCCTGAGCATGTGCCTCCACACGTCCTATCTGTTCTTCTAGATTAAGATGATATTTGCAGCTGCATTCCATCAGGATATGTTTGCTGTGAATCGCCTCTTTGTATTCATGGGTACTATTCATTACATCAACGATCAGGTTCACCATGCACATGGCTCCTTTTTGATAGCCCGGCTGATTGACAAAGTTCTTGGCTTCCTCATCATCAGGAGCCCAGTGATTGCTTTTTGGTTTTTGTTCTTCTTTCATATTATTATGGTTTTTAAGTATATGCAAAAGCCCCGCCTAGCGAGAGCGTTTTACTCTGCTAGGCGGGGCTTGCGTTCCTTATTGTTATGTTGTTATTCTTTCGGGAAAGACTATTATAAAAGCCCTGCCGGCTTTCACAAGCTGGCAGGGATAATTATAAGTAAAGATGTAATATGAAGGAGGCATATTCACATATACCTGCTATCAATAGGCTCTAATCCATCAAATATCTTTTGTGCAGCTATTCGCTATTCTGATTTCACTTAGAAAATCATCTTATAGTCCTTACTGCTACCATCTGTCAATTCTATGTGTATGATTTGAATGCCTGTGGCTATGCTCGCCTTTAAACACCTTGAACCATTTCCCTGTACCCTGCTGATGATTCTGCCATTCAGGTCTATGACCTTGACACTCTTGAGCAGACCGCAGGCAGATTGCACGAGGACAGAAGAACCTTCCTGAACAATACTGATGCGCTGATCAGTATCGACAGATGTCACATCTGTACTTCCATAACGGCTTCTGATAACAAATCTGCCTAATGAGGTCTCGGCATCCGCAATAATGACAGGAGAATCGAGTGAATAATCGGCACCCGAAAGCATATCATGGAGAACATATCCGCTCATATCAACACCCTGAACAGGTTTCACCTCGATACGGATGCTATCCTTTTGCGACAGATAGATTCCTAAAGATGTAGCGCCAGTCATCGGAAGAATATCGTAAGCCTGACTCTGCTGAATACCAAATACCTTCAAAGGTGACTTCACTTCACTATCCAGAAGAGTTGGAACCAATACAGAGTTCTTGGAAGAAGAACCGTCAGAAACATCATAAGCAGTTTCTGAATTCTCCATCACCAGCATAGCTGCTGATTTGCTTCGCATCTTCAGGCTTTCCACACACACTTTCAGTCCCTTGGCTTCAGCAGGTTTACTTTCCTCAGTAACCTTCTTGCTTCCACCAATCATTTCTGGGGTGAGCAGCAGGGTGATTTGCGTACTCGGCTTATCATTTGTGGTAACATAGAATGCCTGCATTGGGGCGATAGTGGTGGCGTTGCCCGTAGAAGCGACCTTGCTTACAGTTTGCTCTTCCATGCCTCCCGATTCATTCTCTACTTCCACCTTCACGCTGCTCACGTTCCCATTCGCCTCCAGGAACTTCTGGATATTCAGTCGGCTCATGAATGGGTTGCCCAGCAAGAAGGTCTGCGTAGGAATATCCGATTTCAGCGTAATCTGATACTCGCTCTGCCCCACGAACACCGTGCGGTTCTCCGTCACTTCCTTGCCTTCCGACAGATACTTATATTCCATCGTCAAGTCGCCTTCCTGCGGAGAATCCGGTTCGTAGATGAAGCGGTTTATCTTATTTGCATCTTTCGTCACTGTTTCACTAGCCACTTTCTCCTGATCGTAATCCACGAAGTAACTATATTCTTTATGCGCCTTAGGCAGGCGGATACTGAACTTATTGGTAGCCGGCAGATTGCCGTTGTCTATCCACATAGAGAAGCCTTCACCCATGCCGTAAGGCTTAGCCACGGCATTGAAGTTGTGCGACCAGGTGGCCTCGCTCACGGCAAGCGTTTCATCCTTCAAGCCTGCATTCCCCTTGCTGTCTAGCGAATAAATCTTACCCGGATGCGCAGCCGCCCAGAGGCGCTGGTAGATGCTCGGGTTGAAGCGCTGTTCCTTCCAGTTTTCTTCGTTCAGATCCTCGAAGTATTTCGCCTTCGTGGTGTCGGCAGGCATGAACATATCGCCCGTGTACATCTGCTTGAGCGGTGCACTCAGCAGATAGTAATGGTTCGGCTTCTGCTCCAGTTCTACCCATGCCTTGCGATAGTTGAGCGATGGCACGTTATCCACCGCCGAACGGGGTTCGAAGAAGATGTCCTTGCAGCAGTAGTCGGCTGGCTTCTCTGGCGTGCCCAGCATTGGGAAGTTATCGGCATCCGACGAGATGATGGCGTTGGTGCAGCAGTAAGGCGAACCGTCGCTCCAGTTGTCCCATTTGTTCCATTCATTGGTAGATGCACTCGGAAGCCATCGGGTCTGTAATGGATGAACCTGATATACTACAGAAGAGAGTGGCGTCCAGCTGCCGTCGAAGAAGGTGAGCTGATATTCGCCCGGCTCCTTGGTGGTGTAGGTATATTGGATATTGTTCTTGGTGTCTGGTGTAGAATGCAGAGACACGATGCCATTTTCTCCCGCATTCTTATCACCGAAGTAAAGATGATAATCTACTCCGGTCAATCCGGTAGCAGTTACGACAATCTTATCTCCTACGCATACATTGTTGACAACGATATCGTCTACACCATCTACGCACGACTTGTCGTCCTTACAGTCAGGAATACCATCATTATCAATATCACCACGTGTCACGAGTCCGTAGAATTTCTGCACATCCAATGCGCCTACAATTTTGGCTAAAGTTAATCGCACCTCGTCATACGCTTTCTTTGGCTGAAAGAAGAGGATATTCTTATCGCCATAACCCGCTACATCAGCGGAAATCACCTTCCAGTCGGTAAATTTATCTCCCGTAGAATTACCGTCTTTGAAGGTTTCTACCGTTAGCCAGTCTCCTACATCTACGGCTGCCAGGAAAGTCTTGTTGTCAATGACAATTCCCAACTGATGATGATAGTCGAGTGTTCTACCCATCTTTACGGCGAATGTTTGACCAACTCCCAGACTTACCGTATTGGCAACCGCCATATAGGTATTCAAGTCATCATCCACCAGATAACCTAAGTTATCATCTACAGTAGCCACACTCACCGCTCCGCCAAATTTGGTTTCATTAGCATTGATGGTAGTATGTGAATGATTATGCGACATCACCAGACTGCTACATGCAAGTGGCGAAGAACAGTCGTCGGAAGCCTCCTCGATAAAGGCATAGTAGATACGGAGTTTAGAACCGCCCAGATTGAGTACACCCGAATTCCAGAGTTGGAACTCATCCATCTGAATCGGGTTGCCTTTGCTGTCGTAGGCTGGAACTTCGATAGAATATCTTATCTTTTGCAGCTTGTCTGAACCGGCAATATCTGCACTAATCGCATTGTTCTCATCTATCAGATGGCGATATACTTCCTTGCCTTGGTTATAGCAGCGTATCTGCAGGAATTGCAGGGCATGCAAATTGATTACTGTAGCATCAGCCTCTACCACAAAACCAATGCGCTTAGGTTGAGCTCTCTTGACGGCATCCGGCTCTGATTCACCTTCGTGTCGGTCGGTAGCATCGTATATCAGTTGACCATCCTTGCGGTGAATTCCGATGATGCAGAGGTTATCGGCAAGACTCAAGCCACCTATATATTCGGCATATTTATCATATTCACCTTTGATAATATTGTCTCTATCCTTGAGTTCAGAGACAGAAAGCAGCGAGCCGGATGTTTCGTGAATCTTAGGCGATACCTCGTAGAAATCTTCACCCAGTTTGTTGACAAGTGGTTTGCCGCAAGTTGTATTTCCATCATTAAAACCACCTACGGTAATGGTGGTTTCATCATAACATCCGTCCTGAGCCGTGGCCCTGAAGGTATATTTACCAGGTTCCAGATTGGTAACTTGACCAGCAGAGGTAACATTTACTGGTGTGGTGGCAAGAATATCGTTATTTTTCAAATCCCATGCATTCACCAGCTTCCATGTTACGCTCACCTTGGGGTTGGAGCGAAGGTTGAACGAAGTCTGCGATTGGCAGACATTGCTGCTGATGGTAGGATTGATGGGGCACCGGTGGGATACATCTGGAGCCATTCTTACGAATCCATAGTGGATGCCAATGGCGCCTGCATCAACTCCGAGAACCGTAAGGAATCTGATTTCGCATCCTGAAAACGGAACCTTTGCCTTGATGCTCACCGTTCCGTCTCCAATCTGCACCAGCGAGAGGTGGAGCACCTGGGCAGAAATCGTTTCTTCCTGCACCTTGTTTCCCTTGTGGTCGAAGAGCAGCACGTTGACCCATGTTCCAGCATTGAGGCTCAGCAGGGCATCCATCTTGTATTTGAAGCCAGCCTCCATGCCAGCCTCGAATGCTTCGCCTTGCGGGTTCTTGTTGTTCTGCATCATAAACTTGGCTCCGCCCTGGTAACCTATGTCAAGAAGAGGGACGATGGTGGCGAAATTGTCCAGATCATCATCTGTCATCTTCTTTATATCGCCGTCCAGGAAAGGCAGGGGGATGCCGAGGATAATAGGGCGCCAACCTTTCATCTCTTTGAGCGCTACCTGCTTGTCGTCTTTGAAATATTCGTTGTATTTTTTGATGCCTCCATCGGTGATGGTAAACTCCGTAGATTCGCCCACGAAGGCATATTTGATTTTCAGAATATTCGCCACTTCTGCCTGAATGCCGCCCGAGCAGTCGAGAGAGATTTCATCGAAGAGCCAGTCGCTTTCTGCAGTCAGCATGGCGCAGATGTTGTCGGAACCCGGTATCTGGAGCAGCTTCAGCGTTACTCCCGAACCATCCTGTCCTTCCCTTACCGCCTTCACACCCTTCAGTTTGCCGTCGCGATAGAATCCGATGGAGAATGCCTTGACTACATCGAGGCTCAGCACGCTGCTACCCGAGCCAGCCACGATGGTAAAGCCTGCCACCGTTCCCTTGGAATAGTAATTATCCATATCTTTTACACTTACTATCGGGTCTACGGTTACCCCTGCCCGTACCACGGAGTTCACCTGTGCATAGTTGTCGAGTGAATCGTCGGTAAGGGCGCCCATATCCTTTGCCCAGCTGCCTACGCCTACCACACCAATCAATTTGTTAATGGTGCACGATTCGCCCGTAAGGGCACGGCGGTTGCGCAGTTCACGGAATGTCATGTTGTAATATTTGGGGTCATTGTTGAACTCCACAAAATGGTCTTGGTGCTTGTCGGCTGGCAGATCATCCCAGTTGTTGGTCCAGATGGGTTTCTTGCAGTTCTTGAACGAGTCTCTAACGGCAGCACTCTCGAAATAGGGACTGGTGTTGTCATCCTTGGGTTGTGCCGCCTGGATAGAGGCGGGCACAACCATCAGAAATGCCAACAAAAATGATATGAAAGTTTTGTATATAAAATGCAGTTTCATTGTCTGTTTAATTTTAAAACATAGCATAACGTCTTGATAATTCTCTTGATCTTATTCGAGCAAATGTCTGGAGTCTGTAAGTTTGCTTTGATCAGCGTATGTGAAGACATATTTATGGTTTCGTCTCAGATAGAAGAGGTTGCTTACTCCATCTACCACGATAACGCCCGTAGCTGCTTCAGAAGACATCATATCCTTTGCCTTTATCTGATAGTTGTGGGCGTGAGGATAGGCATCGAAGCCTATTCTCACGGCAAGATGGGTCTTGCCTGGCAGCACAAATGCCTTGAGCACCACTTCCTTGCCTTTACCTGGGAAGGGGGCATAGGCGATGGCTGTATAGGAGCCTCCCTTTTTTGGATATTTTTCGATAGGTTCCCTACCCTGCTTAAAACCGTCGTAGCTGGTAAGAGGCATCTGGGTAAGCACGGTGTCGGCAAGTAGGCAATACCATTGCGTCTGCGCTGTAATACTGTAATGGGCGGCATGAGTGATATGAACCTCCACTTCTGCCATGCCTCTATAGAGTGTTCCTACAAGCGGCGTAGGGGTGTTGTTCCCCAGATTTTCCTTCTGGTAATCAGCCGAAGAGATGATTGGATTTTGGGTGGCATCTCCCTTCTGGTAGAGGGTGCCATAGAAGAGCTGCGGCACCGTGATGAGCTGGCGGCTCAAGCAATTTACATTATTTAGTGTCAGAACTATTTTTTTTAGATAGTCAAGCCAGTTGTTGGAGGTATCGGTTTTGTCACCATCGACCAGGTAACTCGCAAACGTGGCCTTGAACTCCTGAAATGTAGTGCCTTTTTTTATATTGAGCATATCATTGGTAATCACTTGGTTTGCCTGATACTGCGGATAGGGCGATTTCTCCTGGCTATTGTAAGCGAGGGCAATGATGCGATATTCGTAGCCCCTGCTGATGCCGAAGGTGCCCTTTACCACATAGTGCTTGTGGGGCTTTCCCGAAAGATAATCGTCTTCCTTTCCGTCTTCTAACGTGGGCTTTCCGTTAATCACTTTGTCGTTGGTAGGGTCGTACTCGAAGCCCTGGATATCGTTGACTGCGGCATCATAGGTTGCAGTATTTTCTCCATTGTTCTGAACTCTTCGGCGAAAAGCTATCAGCCTTACGGCATTGACGTTTTCGGTCTCGGCATATCCGTAGTCCTCACCTGTTGTGCCCGACGAGGAAGAGGATCCTGCACCAGGAGGGGCTACACGGGTGTTTCTGCCATCTTGCTTGGCATTGCCATCGCTGCCGCTTAATCCGCCCAGAGTGATGGTGAAGGGAACAGTCGTAATCTCATCTTCGTTTTCCGAAGGCTGATTCATACCTGCATCTCCATTGCTGCCATCTGGATAGGATGGCAGATCGGCATCGCTGCTGCATCCCGCGGCTAGTGCGAGGAGGAAGCAAAAACCTACCGCCATGCCTATCCTGATGGCGTTCATCCTGATGGCGTTCATCTTGATGGAGCTTATCTTATAGATGCTAAATCTTAATTTCTGCATATTCTATTTCCGCTTTTATGCTGTTTTGTAACGTTTATTCTGTTTCAAATTCATGTTTTTTTTCGAAGGCTGGTTCTATCTCAACCTTCACTTCGGTCATCACCGGCTCGTAATACTCCTTCAGGTCGTATGGCTGGTTCACGGTCTTGCTCTTGGCTCCCAGGCAATACAGGTGGTTTGCCTCGATAGGGAACTTGAACTTGTCGCCAGTGGTTGTAGATTTCCTGATGTTGTCGTACCTGTGGTGCTTGCCATCCGTGTAATGCAGATAGAAGGTGGTCTCGTTCTCTGCCGAGTTCTTGCTTTTCTGCATTTTTCCCTCTGGTGTAGGCATCATGAAGTTGCTTATCATGTAGCTGTTTGCCTTCCATCCTTTCTGGGAGTCTTCAGCTCGCTTGAATATGTTCTCTGTAACATCTACGGTCCATCCGTTTGAGGGGGTGAGGTCGATGGTGCCCAACGTCTGATAAGTCAACGGTTCAGCATCTGCTGGTGCCTGCTTCTGCCTTATCAGCGTTTCGGTGCTGATGCCGGTGGCTACAACGGATAGAGAGGTGGGCGTGAAGGTAACGGTGCTCACGTCTCCTGCTGCATTCGACTCCACCTGTGCCGGGATGTTTTCTACGTAAATCATCAGACCAGCCACGTTACGGCTGGCGGTCAGCGTGCGGTGGAAGTATTTCGTCTCTTCCGTTACGAGAACGGGGGCTTCCTCATGTGTCTTCTCGTCTTGCAGGATGCCGCTAAACAGCTCTGTGGTATTGAGAATACCGAGTTTGGCGCTGTTTTTTGCCTCCTCGGTGAGGGCGATTCTTGCGTCCTCCAGTTTCGTTTCGTTTTTAGCGAATTTGGGTTCTGTAAGTACTTTCGTTGCGTATTTGTCATCTCTGCCTATGGCTAGAAACTGGTAGTAGTAGCCGTTCTGCAGATAGGGTTCGAAGGTGTATAGATGCTGCTCGGGCATGTTCTGGTGCTCGGCAGAATAGTAGGGTTCTCTATTGTTGAATGCGTCAACGGAATAGTAACCATTCTTGGCTGCTTCCGGTTCAATAGGGATGCAATAGGTATATGCTTCTTCTAAGGTGCCCTTCTTGTCTTCGGGGCATCTGAAGACGTAGATTCTCATATCATTCACCTGCTGTGCTCCATCCCATGTATCAAGTTCTCGTGAGCCGGTAACGACACCTGCGCTTACACCCACTCTCATGTCCAACTTCACGGCATGCGAGCCGTCGGCGAGGGTATCAGGCACATCATTACTTGCGCTGCAGCTCATTAGGAGACTGGCAGCGAGGATTATATTTAAACTGTTTTTTATAGATTTTCTCATCATATTCGCCTATTCGATTTCAATGTTTGCCTATTCGATTTCAATGTTCGCCTATTCGATTTGAATGGGAATTACGTATAAAATGAATGATAAATTAAATATTGTGATGTTGGGATAGTAAGGGATGCGAGTACCCATAGCGGGCACTGTGCATCCCTTGGATATATTTTTCTTAATACTGCCTATATTTTATAAGAGCATATAGTAAGATTAATCACCCAACTCCATCTGGTGGATAGCCTCCCAGTTGTCGTTCACCTTCAAGATGAGGTTCTGAGATTTGCTCAAGTCTTCTGGCTTGTCAGGATCTGGTTTATCAGGATCTGGATCTGGTTTTGGATCTGGATTTGGATTACCTGGGTCTGGATCTGTCTTACCTCCATTAGAAGGCTTCACACCCAAGTTGTACATGTGGTTGCGAACCACGTTGAAGATAGAAGGACTTTCGTCTGCAACATTTCCATTTGTAGCATCAGTATTTACATCTTTAGCTGGGATAGAAACGGTCCAAGTCTTGATGATAACGTCAGCAGCATCCAAGAGCTGAAGCTCCATGGTGCTCTTCTCAGGTGTCAAAGCAAATGGAATGACGAAGTTGCTTCCGAAAACTGAACCCTTAACAAGGGTAGTATTCTTAAAAATGTCAGCATGGGTCCAACCATCTTCTTCTGTCAATAAGCCGTCGTGATTCGTATCACCATTTTTGAACCATTCATTCAAATCGATAGAGTAGAGCACATAACCATTGCTGCCATCTTTGAACTTTGCATCTGTAGCAAGTGGTGCACCTGTTGATGTAGAACCATTAACACAATACTTGATAGTGCTGCCAGTTGCTCCAGCAGCTGTGAATGAGCTGTTGAAGTTGTTGAAAGTCAACTTATCATTCTTATCTCTTACTACGAGACGGAGGGTCTTGGCGTCTTTACCATTCACACGTGCTGGGATGTTACTGAAATAACCGAAGCTACCAGCTACCTGACGATGCAAGGTTACATCTAATCCATCCTCTTCACCAGAAGTAAGGTTGGTGATTTTCTTGTCAGCGTTGATTGTAAGCGCTGCATCACCAGCGAATACTTCCTCTGCTACTTTGCCTGCCTTCAAGGTTGCAGTAATGTCACTGTAAGTTTTACCAGTAAGGTCTTCACCTGTTACATCCAATGCATAGGTGTAGTCACTACCTTCGCTGTAACCTACAGCCATAACCTTGTAGTTACCTTCAGCCAGTCTGTTATCACCCTTCAAGGAAATCGTAAACTGGCGACCATGGCCATTTGTGCTGTAAGTAGTACTTGATTTCCAGTCCAACTTCTTGTCAAATACAATAGTCTTCTCGCCACCTTCAGTTTCGTTCTTGTAAATCATTACGCGAACATTCTGGATAGTCTGCAAAGCCTGTGAAGAATACAATGGGCGACCTGCACGTGTGCTCAAGCCATCACCGCTACTTGCTACCTGCAATACAATCTGCTGTACTGCCTCGTTCTGACCCTCTGTGCTAACCACAGCGTCGTCACTGCTACATGCGCTGAACAGCAAGCTGCTTGCTGCAAGCGCAAAAAACATACCTTTTTTCATAAATTATAAATTTAAAAATTAAGTATAAATTAATTATCAATCCAATATCATGCCGTGAATTTCCTCCCAGTTGTCGTTCACCTTCATATAGATGGTGAAGCGATTGCGGTCGGAATCGTACACATATTTCAGCACCGTAATCTTGTTGCGCTCCATGCTTACCTTCACGTCATCAGGTGACAACACAGATAAACTGCTGCCTTCGCCACTATTCTTATGGAAATTGACATCCACCACTGACTCATCCTTCTGGAAAGAAGGGGCCAGGAAAATAGAGGTCTTAGTCTTGACGCCAGCTTCAATTTCCGATTCATGAAAGACGCTGGTCTCTTCAGAATACAGGAAACTTGGATTTACGATTCCATAGAGCTGACTTACTTCAGTATCCATCAGATGATACCCGGCAGGAAGATTCTCTGTCCATATAACCAGTTTACCCTTGGTGCGCTCCATCTCGCTGGTATAGCAATAATGGTTTTCATCATATACGAGGGTATCGCAAACCTGATAAACATCATCGCCCTGACTGTGCTCCGGATGTAGCAACAGCTCGTTTTTATCCAGATTGAGTTCGCCTTGCTTCTTCATACCTCCCCATACAGTGAAGACGTATTTTCCGAAAGGCATGTCGGGGTCGAAGCTTACAGGATAAGTTAATCCATCACCCTCTACTCCGAAACCTTTTTCTTCTACGATAACCTGCTGAGTACCATCGTCGTTGAGTCGGCTCAGACGATAGGAAAGAGACGGAACAAATGATCTAAACGACTGATTCTCATCCCGTTTCTCGTCAGGAACAGTCTGATCAACATTGAAATAATTCTTGTCTTTCACCTCGATGTTGATACGCAGAGGAGGACATTGGTCCAGATTTTCACGAACGCACGAGGTGAATGACATAGCCAGTGCCATACCATATATGATAACTTTTAATCTTGTCATACGCTGTAATTTATTCTGTGATCTTTTCAGCCACATCCATCTTGCCTTCTTTCTCGAGTAGGATGGCAAGATTGTTGGCAGCAATCTTCGACATAGGGTAATATTTCAAAGTCGTCTCATATACCTGCTTCTGCTTTTCTGCGCTCTCTGCAATCTGTGCCACATGCAGGAACTCATCTTCGCTGAAGGCATCTGGGCGGAGCTCGTACATCTGCAGCATTTCTTCATCGGTGGTGAAGTTCTTGATGATGTAGGTGTAGGTGTATTCCACGCTACGGCTCTTCTGCAGATACTTCTTCTTGATACTGTTCCAGATAGGCAGGCGGCGGATATAGCGCTCCTGCACATCATCGTTGAAGTCGGCATATCGGGTCAGGATGTTCTTCACCATCGTGCTGTCGGCATCGCCGGCGGCCACCATCGCATCCAATACTGGCTGCCATCCTTCAGGGCGTGAACCGATACGGGCTATCTTCTTCACCTTGTCGCCATTTTCTATGTGCGCAAGCAGCCACTTCAGGGCTGAGTTGGCACGGTTGCGGGAAAGTGGGGTGTTAAACTTCAGCGGGCCGTCGGCTGACGCCAGACCATAGATGCCCAAAGAAGTGAGGGTAGCGAGGCTGTCGCTGAGCACTGGAGCTATATCGCTCAACATGTGGTCGAGCTCAGCCTGGTTGTTGCTCATCTTGAGATTGATATCATATTTATTGATAGCAAACTCAAGTCGTGCCACGCCCTTTCCTTTTCTTATCTTCGGCTTGATCTCGAAGGTATGCTTCATCCAGTTGAGATGCAGTTGCTTCTTGATTTCCGGACGGAACACATCGGCTATCTTGGTATGGCTGATGGCACGGCATTCGCCGCATCCGTCGGCAGAAGCCACTGCCACGAGACTTCCCTTATGGAAGTTGGCAGGCAGGGTGATGGTGTCGTTATATAACACGGACAAATCTACTTTCGTGTTCGTAACTCTCTGTGCAATAGAATCGTATGGGTCAGCAATACTGTCGAGTACCCATTTACGTTCCATCTTCTTTCTGTAGATAGGCGCATCCAGCACTATAGGCTTGTATTTAGCCACGATGCTGTCGCTGTCTGTCAATACGGGTATTACGAAGAGACGGCTTCTCTTCGAGAAATAATGCTTCGGGATATGAACCTGAAGGTTGAGTGCAGCCTGATTGCTGCTATCTGGCAGGAGCATAAAGGAGTCGGGAGTACATGTAATCTTTTTATCACTTACTATGTTCTGTTTGCTGCATGAAGACATAGTCGTCAGAAGAGCCAAGCCTACACCAGCTATAGCCAGATATACTATTTTGAGTTTCATTCTATCATCCATAATATTCTTTGTGATTAAATGATGCACTTTTTTTTAAAAGATATAGACTAATGATAGTGCAGCCTTGGTAGGACCGATATAGTTCTCGTTCTTCTTTTCCTGGCACTTGATGCAGGGCAAGTTAGGGCTTTGCTTGTACCAGAGGTGGGCGTATCCCACACCGATGGCTGCCTCCAGGTTCCAGTGAGGGGATAGAATCCAGTCGTAACCGTATGTTACGCCTCCGCCAGCCAAGTAGCCATCGTAGAGCTTGCTGCCAAAACCTCCGTAGAATTGAGCACCATGCAGGTGGATACCTACGAAATGACCTTCGTACTTCTCGCACAGCCAGTATTTCATTTCTGGCTGCACCAAGAGAAGGTGCATCTTCTTGTCTTCCCTGAATGTCCAGGGGTTGTATGCTACATCTGCTTCCAGGGTTACCTGGTTGCTGATTGCCTTCTCCACGCCCATATTGAGTGTGGTTGTCGCCCAGTAGAGTCCGTTCGTCTTCAGGGCGAAATCTTGTGTGTAACCTACTGTTTTATTTCCCAAAATAACAAACAGCAAAACTGCTATCTTTTTCATTTGTCACTTACTATATTAACTATTTATCCGGTTACCCGGAATCTTACTGTTGTATTGTTGTTTAGCAATATAAAACATCGTTTTTAAGCAATATAAAACATTGTTATTAAGCAATATAAACATTGTTGTAAACCAATATAAACCTATTATGACTTATTAAATGGTCCTCAACATATTTCAACCAATCCCCTTGTATATTACTTGGAGACTGATTTCTGATTGCAAAGGTATATAACTTTGTAGATACTACAAAATCCCCCCCCGTTTTAGAATGCTTTAACAATAATAAACGTATTTTTAATTAAATACCAGTTAAATTGAGGTGACGAGTGGATATGTGCCGGATGTTATCACAGAAGCAGTAGGTAGTGAACCTACTTATCAGATGGCGGTAGATCAGATGGCGGTAGAGGAATATGCAAATCTTTGAGCGTATTTTGAGAGTCATATTTAGAGTTTTATTTACATCAGAAGAAGCCACACGGAGATTATCTGTTGATACAGACACGAAGCTAGGATTTGGCTCGATTTGACTCAATTACTCAGTTACTCAATTACTCAGTTTATTTCTAGCCCCCTATAC
>ERZ791632.252-NODE-252-length-17000-cov-29.4364_pt1 | contig 17000 bp, 14 predicted proteins | sample MGYA00510263_ERZ791632 | MGnify/ENA primary metagenome ERZ791632 (study PRJEB30046, sample SAMN00715181) | human gut metagenome | study: EMG produced TPA metagenomics assembly of the A metagenome-wide association study of gut microbiota in type 2... | reverse complement strand
AACAAGATGACTACCCATCAGGCGAGTTGCAAATCACAAAATGGGGAATGATGGTACTAGAAAAGATGACGGGGAAACCTCTTCGAATGTCATCGTACCAGAGAGGCTTATTTAATACTCCAAAAAAATGAATAAAGTATTAAATGACAATATGAACGAAAGTTCAAGTAAGGCAGAAAAGGGATTCTACCCCAACACAGAGTTGGGTATCGACCTCAAGTTGATAACCCGCAAGCCTGGACGCCTGGGCATTGGCGAGTATCTGGACGGAGTCATCACCCACGACGGCGAAGACCACTTCACCTTTGTGCAGAACGACTCCGAGAAGAAGAAGGAGAAGGTGGTGCAGAGAAATCCGCACGTGTATGAAGGAACTTACATCAACGTGAACCGCAAGAAAGACGGTACGCTCTACCCTACCTTCAACCGCCCGCTGTTCTCAGAGCGCTTCACCTTCCAGGACTTCTGCCAGGGTGCCGCCAACGAGCTGCGCATCATTAGCGGCAAGAGTGATGACAGATAAACGGAGTTGAGGCTTTCTAGAGGAAATGGGGACTTCGGGGAGGCTGGTAACAGGATTATCCCTACCCTCATTTCCTCTTCAAAACAGTCTCAAATCTCAGTCTCAGTTAGGAAAAATGTCACAATCCAACTTCAAACCCGCTTCTTAAGTCTTTATAACTTATTGATTATTAATTAGTTATATATAATATATATAGGAAGCGAGACCATAAAAAAAACAACTGAGACTCTGAGACTGAGACTGCAAGCAAGAAAAAATGAACATGAAATTTGATTTAACTCTCTAAAAAGCAATGGATTATAATATTTTTAGCAACATCGCTCCGGCGATGCCAAAACCCAGCAAGGGTACTGAATTTGTAAAATTTGCCATCTCTCAGGCATCAAAAGACATGCAGGAAGTGCTCATTCCGATGGCAATTCCGGCATTAGCAGCTCATCTCACAGACGTAAGATTCATGTATTCCGACAACAAATATTACGAAATGTGCGGGCAAATGGGCCATCTGATAGGTCCGTCGGGTATCGGAAAGGCACAGTTGGGTCATCTTGTAGAGGCCATCATGAGACCTTTTAGAAAGCATGATGAGACTGAGTTCAAGAAACTGGTTGACTGGCAGCGACAGATGAAAACCAAGGGCGCCAACAAGGAAAAACCGGAGCGCCCGGACGTGAGTTTCTGGTTTCCACCTTCTGATGTCACCAATCCTGCCTTCATCCAGAACGCTATGGCTTGCGAACAGCTGGGCGGAAGAACCCAGTACATCAATCTGCCTGAGGTGGAGATGGCCGACAGAATGTGTGGTGGGCATAAGCAGGTGAGCCAGATGGTAAGAAATATCTTCGACTGTCAGAGGGCTGGAGCCTTGCGCGCCACGGCTGATGGCGTAACGGGTAACCCTCTGCTCCGTGTGAACCTCACCTTTACCTCTACTCCCGAGGCGGCCCGACTCTTCTACAAGAAAGACCTGACCAATGGTTTCTTCGGGCGCATACCTTTCGCCTACAAAGCCCGTGGCGAGCGAAGCGGAAAGATTCCGCGACAGGGAACGTACAACAAAGATTTCCTTGAAAAGCTCGATGGCTATCTGCTGAGGCTGGACAACTGCAAGGGCAGTTTTGTGGTGAAGCCGCTCAACAAGATAGCCGATAAGCTGGCAGAGGAAATGGCACGCCTTGCCGACCTTGCTGATGATGATATGCTCTGGGAACTCTCCCACCGCAGCATCTTCTCGGCATGGAAGAAGGGAGCCGTGCTGTGGATTCTGAACGACCAGAACTGGTCGAAATCCATCGGCGACTTCGTTGAATGGTTCTGCTACTACGATTTGTGGTCGAAGGTTAAGGTGTTCGGCGACATGTTTAAAGCGGGCGATGGGCAGGAAGAGGCTCAGAGAAGCGGTCCGAAAAACATGCTCGACCAGCTGGAGAATTCCTTCAACGAACTGCAGTTGGAAACCCTGCGCCTGAGTCTGGGCAAGAATCAGGAAGGTACCAAACATCAGCTCAACGTATGGAAGAACCGCCAGTTTATTACTTATAACAGCCAGACGAAACTTTATACCAAGACTGCAGAATATCTGACGGGTATACCGGCTAAGAAAAAGAAAGGGAAAGGGATATGATGGAGAAATATGAGATTCAGAAACTGCGCGAACTTCCGATAGAGAAGGTTGCGAAAGAGATGGGGATGAAGGTGGAGCACCATAAGGCGCTCTGCCCCTTCCATGACGATCACCACGCCAGCCTCACGTTCAATAAGACCAAGAACAGCTGCAGATGTTATGTCTGCATGAGGAGTTCCATCGGCACCATCGACCTGGTGATGCGATACCTGGGGAAGGATTTTCCGGCAGCTTGCCGATGGCTCGCAGGGGAACATCAGATTCAGCTGGAGGAGGATTCTTCTTCGGGGAAAAACTCTTCCTTTGGGGGCTCTTCGGGCAGAGGGGCTTCTTCGGGCTCTTCATCCGATAGTTCTTCTTCTGGTGACAATTTGGGGAAATCTTCCTTCGATGCTAGCAGGTATGCGAGATTCTTCGAGCATCCTTGGCTTAACCAGGCGGCTAGAAGATTTCTCTTCGAGGAGAGGAAGATTGATTGGAGAGTGGTGAACTGGTGCAGACTGACTTCCTGGACGGATAAGAAAGGCATCAACTGGCTGCAGATTCCTTACTTCGATACCGATGGGCGGCTTATCGGTATTCAGAACCGGAACCTGGATTATAAGAAGAAAAAATCTTCATCGGGAGGTTGTTCTTTTGACGGGAAAGCTTCTTCGGCTGGAAATCTTTCTTCATCGGGAGGTTGTTCTTCTGAGGGGAATGTTTCTTCTGAAGGAAAAAGTCCGGGCGAAGAAAAGGAGCAGGATGCTCCCCGCTTCCGCTTCCCTTATGGCGCAAGATGCAGTATCTATAATCTGCCGGTAGTGAAGAGACTGAAACCGGGCGAAAGGCTTTTCATTACGGAGGGATGTAGCGACTGCTGGGCGATGCTTTCTTCCGGTCATAAGGCGATAGCCATTCCTTCTGCCACACTCCTCAAACCCGAGGATAAGCAGCTGCTGACGGATATCGGAAGACTGTATCAGGTGGAATTCCACATGTTTCCCGATCAGGATGTGCCGGGCGAAAGCCTCTTCATGCAACTCAGGGAGATGCTCCCTCAGCTGGTTCACCACCAGTTGCCACCGGGCTGCAAGGATTTTAGCGAATACTATCTTTTAGGGGCTGCTGCATCTTCTGGGAGCAAGGAGCCGAAGAACAAATGATTTAAAAATTGAGATTATGGAAGATTTTATAAACCGCACGTATACGAAGAAGGAACTGAGTCTGATGTACTTTCCTGAGAGTATGCCACGCACGGCCGTGAATCATCTTATGAGTTGGATTCGGCGTTGCCGGCCGCTTTGGGATGAGCTGCAGCAGATGGAATATGACAAGACTTGCAAGTCGTTTACTCCCAAGCAGGTTAAGGCTATCATAGAATACCTCGGGGAACCGGGATAAGGGGGAGTTATTTGTGATTAGTGTTAACTTGGCGGGTGACGGACCAGCGATAGAATCGCTGGGAACGGAGGCTTTTTCAATGTTGAATGTTAAGTGTTTAGAGTAAAAATGTTCCGCTATCGCATGGTATCGCATGCTATCGCACACCTGACAAACCGGGATTTCGTATCTTTGCATCGTGATTCAGAAAGCGCGCAAAATCACTTGCCCAGTTGGAGAAAAATATCTCCCTAATTGGGAAAATAAAAAGGCCACGGAAAGAGAAAGGTGGAGCACAGAAAAACAAGACAACAGCCACGATTCTCACAGCAAGGCTTTTCAGAAAAACAAGAGTAATGAAACTAAGACTCCAAGCCTCGAAACGAGTCGTTTCGCAAAGTACTTCTTCTAAGAGAAATCTGAGGAAATAAGAGAAATCTGAGGAAATAGGAAAAAGCGAAACTTAACAGGGGGCAGAAAAAATCATGAACCAGAACATGAAGGCATTCATCCGGTATCTTATCGTGGCGATTTGCTCAGCCATCGTCACCTTCCTATCCAGTTCCTGCACGGCGGGACTCGTGATCGGAAAGAACCAGCGGCAACATCAGGAGAACAACATCTCCACCAAGGTAGATTCTACCTACTACGTGCCAACCATCACCATCAGGTAGTTTAGAGCTAATAGTTGATAGTTTATAACAATTTAAAATTCAAAAGATTATGGCAATTAATTTGAAAGCAAAAGAGACCCTTATCCAGGTAGGCGAAATGAAGGGTCAGTACAGATTCATCCTCGGTACCGAACTTTACAACAAGCTCTCCGAGAACAAGGTTATCAAGGAGGCTGCCCTCAGAAGCGGCGTAAGCGTGGGCGTGATGCAGGTTTGTTGGGATGCAGCAGGCGAGGTTATCAAGGCGTGGTGTACCGAGGGCCATTCCGTAGCCGTTCCAGGATTGGGTACCATGCGATTCGGCGTAAGAGCCAAGAGTGTGCTTGGCGGTTCGAATACCGAAGGCGGCGGTACCAGCCAGGGCGGTGGAACTACCGGAGAAGGTGGAACTACCGGAGGCGGCGATAACCAGGGTGGAAATATGGGCTAGCCAATCAGCAAGGATTAAGAACCCTGATTCTACCTAGATAAAAAAAGCCCCTGATGCAAAGAAAAAATGCATCGGGGGCTTTTATCTTATCCCATCACATAGAGAACGGATGTATAGAGCTGCATCACGAGAATGTAGAAAAGAAAGCACGGCGACAGGAGACGGATGCCTTGATTCATCGCATCATAAACCTGACAGATGCCCTTGATGCTCTCGCTCATGATGCCATAGCTCATGCTCATCACCACAACCGAAAAACAGATGTACGGAATGAGACTCTGCGAGAATGGACCCGGAAAGAGGGTGCCTACGGCATTCAGCAGAATGGCATGGGGCATGAGGGTGAGCGCCAGCAGGATGCCTACAAAAAAGACCAGCTCGAAGAGCATCAGGCGCAAGGCCGTGCGCTGGCGATACTGGGTATGGTCGAAATGGAGCACCCTACTCTGCTTTACCACCCCGATACTGATGCTGATGAGCACCAGCCATACGAGCCAGGCAGAGGTGAGATGGTCTACAAAATGGCCCGTAAACCAGCGGATGCCCTCGGGGCTGGTAAGCGAATGGGTGAACGACTCGGGCATCGCAGCTGTAAGCAGCCACGAAACCAGAACCACCCCTACTTCGGCTATTCCCAATGTTAATGCCAGATAGGCCAATACTTTCTTATACATTCTTTAAAATGAACTTATATAAACTTTATTCTTCATCTGCCTGCAGATGGTCGATGTCGAGGATGCGCAGCTCGCAGGCTTTCACCACCAGACGGGTGGCGTTGATGCCCATGCCGTGGTTGCCGTCAGGAAAGAGTTTCTGAACCAGTTCTGCCTGGCGCTTCTCCAGACTCTTTACGCCGAAAGGCATTCCGCGCAGATTGGTTATCTGCTCCTTGGTATAGCCCAGCGCAAGATGGCGCAGGAAACGCTCGTCATACTCATCAATCTCGTAGTTCACCAAAGCCTCCTGACGCATCAGCTGACTGTTTACGCTCCGCTTGAAACGGTCTACAATCTTCTGAAGGATAGGCTGGTTGAACACCAGTTTCTTACCGCCCATGCAGCTTGCCACATCGCCACGCGTAAGGAGTTCGCCACTCTTCAGAATGATACCGTCGCAGCCCGCATCGAGCACATCTACCCAGAGTTTTTCGTTCAGAATTTCTCCTGTAAAGATGAGCACCTTCACGTTAGGATACTTCTCCTTGGTCTGGCGGCAGATTTCTACGCCTACCGTGGTAGAACCACCCAGTCCGAGGTCGAGCAGAACCAGATCAGGCAACTGCTGCTTGATGAGTTTCCAATAGGCTATTTCGCTCTCGGCAGTACCTATGATTTCAGCCTCGGGAATATCATTCTTGAAGATACCCTCTGTGCCCTTCAGTTCCAAAGGCACATCTTCTACTATGATGACTTTAAAATTTTCCATTTTTCTGATATTTTTATTCTTTTTCTTATGATTTTAAACTTTCCCACTTCATGCGTGCCGGCAGCACAGCCTCTATCCTGAGGCAGCCCTTATCGCTCTGGCAAGCCTTGATGCCGCAGCCGCGGAGATTGGTTATCTCGCCCAGTTCCCTCACAATCTGCCGGCACAGGAGATAGCGCAAATCGCCCGTCAGAGGGGTAAAGAGCTGGCTATGGAGCGCAGCATCATAAGCCACATCCTGCTGGTCAACCCAAAAGCGCACGTAGGCAGAACCCGGAATCTCAGCCACCCCGGCATGATAATCCTTGGAATTACCGCGCATGAGAGAGACAAGATAGCGGTTCAGGAAATCATCTGCCTTGATGTTGCCTTCTACCTGCTCCATCGCCTGGGCGCTAAGCAGAGAATAGAGCGATTTGTAATAATCTACCAGTTCCTTGAGCGAATCAACATCATCGGGCTGCGAATCGATGAGCTGGCGGATGCGCGACGGATAATACATCGTTTCGTGCTTGAGCGTGGACAGGCAGTTGTCGAGCACGGAATTGGAGATATGAAGTTTATCATTCTCATATTCAGCCCTATGCAGCTCATCGGTCAGCAGTTCCAGTTTCAGAGATTCCTGCTCAGCCTCGTCTGTCCGCTTAGCCTTGGTCTGCTCAATCATGGCAAACCGGTAGCTCAGCACGTGGCGGTAATAGAGCAGATAATAAGCCAGCGGCAACTGCAGCAGCAACAGGATGAGCAGCACCACGGCCACGGTCTTGGAGTTCTCGCTCTGCTGCATGGTGTGCACATAATTAGCGAGCGTATTATCGGCACTTATCTCGCGGAACAGCTGGGTATAAACCTTGTTGTTGCTTTGGTAGAGTGACCATTGGTGCAACGCCAGGGCAGCCACGGCACACTCGTTTCTCAGGTCCAGGATGACGTGATAATTGGTTGGCAGTCCGGAGCGTATCCAGGAGAGTTCTGCCGCCATTCCCACCTCCGGATGAGCCACCATGAGATACTTGCCGTCGGGATATTTCGATAGATAGAACGCGTTGAGATAATGGCGCGAAGAATCGGCAAAAGCCAGGGTGCGCTGGTAGGTGCCGGCGATATTGCTGAAGTAGGCACTATCTGCAAAATCGTCGGCACGCTGGAGATTGGCATCTACGTTCGTCTTGAGATGATTGTGGCGCCGGCGGATGCCGTTGGTCTTCTTTGCCTCACAAGGCTGGACCGAAGCCGACAGCAGCACGAAGAGCATGATGATGATGCCCAACAGCTGATGGGTTCGGCGGGCGATGCCTTTAGGCAGACGGAAACTGAAGCGGCTCCCCTCGCCTAACTTGCTTTCTGCCTTAATCTGACAGCCGGCAAAGAGCGAACTCACCTTCTTATATTTCTCGATGATGCCCTTGCAGTTGAGCAGTCCGAAGCCATGACCGCCCGTATAGGTCCGGTCGAAGACATGAGCCAGCTGCTCCTCGTCCATACCCTTTCCGGTATCAGAGATGCTGATTTCCACGAAGTCTGAAACCTTGGCGCTAATGGTTACCTTTCCGCCTTCGGGTGTAAACTTTCGGGCATTATCGGCGATGGTATTAATCATGAAGAGCGTAAGGATGCGGTCGGCCTTGACCACGGCATCGGTTGGCTCTACTTCCAGTTTCACGCCCTGCATCTGGAAACTCATCTTGCCCTTGGCAACAATATCGAAAAGCTGCTGGAGAGGGAAACTTTCGATACGCAGGCTGAGGGAGCCCTGGCGCATCTGAATCCACTCCGTAAGCACGTTGTTATATTGGTTTATCTTATCCGTGAGTTCGGCGATATACTGGTAGCGTTCTTGCCGCACGTCATCGCTTTCGCCCCCTTCGGAGAGTCGGTTTACCTCGTGAATCATGCGGTCGATGAAAGGCGTAATGCTGTTTACGAGCGAAACTTTAGCCCGTTGTTCCAGATTGCGTTTCTTGTTTTCTTCAATGTGCAGACGGGTTACGTTCAGTTCATCCTGAACCTCCTCCTGCTTATCTTTTAATTCGTTGATTTTCTTAGTGTTACTTTTGCTCCATTCACGCAAAGGTGCAAGCAGCTCGTCCATCGACTGGTTCTTCATCTTCTTGCGCTTCATGTGGTCGAAAACGTAGAGCAGCACCACCACGAGCACAATCATCGCCACCACGGCAGCAATCATCATGTTGAGCTGCTGGGCGTTTTCGTCGAGTGCAGCCGCACGTGCTTCAAGCTGGCGGTCCTGACGCGAACGGTCTTGTAAATCCAGATAGATATTGCGGTTGTAATCGCTCTGCTGCTTATCATCTATAGCCGAATAAACCAGGCAGAGTCTTTCACGTATCGACGCTACGAGGTCGGGTGCCTGCTCGATGGCCTTGTTGTCGTTCAGGGCATGATTCAGGCAGTCGAGTGCGGAAGAATAATCATGGATATCCCAGAAACATTCAGCCAGCGTACGGTTGGCTCCGGCAGTCTGATAAACATCTCCGTAGCTCGAAAAGAGGTTGAGGGCACGCTGGGCAAAGTTGCCAGCCAGCAGATTGTTCGGCATCTGTTCGATGTTGAGATACTGGAAAGCAGGCAGGTTGTTGCGGATGAGGAAATCGCTCACCTCTCCTTTTCTGAGGTGCTCGCTTATAGATTGCAGGGCGTTAGCCTGCCAGTAAGGATAAGGATGGGCAGGGTCGCTAGCCAACATGTAGCAGCTGATCAGCCGGTCGAATTCCGCCTGATTGATTTCGTTTTCGGTTCCCTTGACGATAGCTCCGCCCGAACCTATATTATAAAGATAGTTGAGGTATTGTGCCGAATCCTGTTCCAGCTCATCTGGGTCCAGACGGTTAAGCTCCTGAAACATCGGCTCGTCTAAGCCCACATAATAAAAATAGGTGGCGGCAACAATACTGAATTCAGATTTCGCATAAATCACACGTTTGCTTTCTCTCGGGGGCATGGAATTCACCTCTTCGCGAATTCTGCGCAAACGCCTCATCGCCTTTTCGCGATAAGCATAAAAATCTTTGTTGTGCGATTCTCTCTGGCAGAGTCGCATGTTCTGAACATCGGCAATGGCGAGTTCAATCTGATTATCGCTCTCCTCTTCAACTTTCCTCAGCCATCCCTTGGCACCCTTGTAATCCATCTTAGCTATACAGACGAAGGCAAGGTTGTTATAGGCTTCGGCACGGCCTGAGGGATAATCTTCTGAAAGCTTCAAAGCTCTCTCAGCCAGCACTTTAGTGGAATCGAGGTTGCGATAATGATAAGCATAGGATTGCTCGTTCAGCTCATTTACCCTTGCCTTATTCGCAGGAGAACAAGCTGAAAGAAAAAGAGTCGCCACCACCAGAATTGATGATGGCGACTTGAAACAAAACGATGCGAAAAGCTGCATCTCTAATGAAAAATAGTCTAAATTAAGCGCGAGCCTTCGCGATGTAACCGAGAGCCTCCTGACACTTGGCTGTGATGGCAGCCCAGTCGCCAGCAGCAACTGTCTCCTTAGGGAAGAGCTTAGAGCCCATACCTACGCAGAGAACGCCAGCCTTGATCCAAGGAGTAAGATTCTCCTCTGTTGGCTCTACGGCGCCTGTTACCATGATGTTGCTCCAACGCAAAGGTGCCATTACGTTCTTGACGAATGAAGGACCACCTACATTACCTGCTGGGAATACCTTTGTTACGTCGCAACCGGCAGCCTGAGCATTATTGATTTCAGTTACAGAACCGCAACCTGGTGAATAAGGAACCAGACGACGGTTGCAAACTGGAGCAATCTCTGGGTTGAAGTTAGGACCTACGATGAAGTTAGCGCCAAGCTGGAGATACAGAGAAGCTGTACCAGCATCAACAACTGTACCGGCACCCAAGATCATCTCAGGGCAAGCCTTGTCTGCCCACTTTACCAACTCACCGAAAATCTCGTGAGCGAAGTCACCACGGTTAGTAAACTCGAAAACACGTACGCCACCCTCGTAACAAGCCTTGATGACGTTCTTGCAGATTTCAACATCCTTATTGAAGAAAACAGGTACCATACCAGTCTCTTTCATGGCTGCCATAACCTGCATTTTGCTAAACTTTGCCATTACCTTATATGAATTAACAATGAATAGTTTATAGGAGGCTACGCCCGTAAGCAAGACTGCCTATAAACTATCAACTATAAACTTTAAACTATAATTATCTCTGAACGCGACCATTAGCGTTACCTCCAGCCAGGCTCTCTACCTCGTCAGCAGATACCAGGTTGAAGTCGCCAGGGATAGTATGCTTCAAAGCAGAAGCAGCTACCGCAAACTCAAGAGCCTCGCCCTGAGTCTCCTTAGTAAGAAGACCGTGGATCAGACCACCAGAGAAAGAGTCGCCACCACCAACGCGGTCGATGATAGGGTTGATGTCGTAGTGCTTGCTCTGATAGAACTCCTTACCATCATAGATAAGAGCCTTCCAGCCGTTGTGTGTAGCAGAGAGAGACTCGCGGAGAGTAGAAACAACATACTTGAATCCGAACTCCTTCATCATGCCCTTGAAGATTCCGTAGTAACCCTCAGCATCAGTCTTACCGCCCTCTACGTCAGCATCTGGCTTGAAGCCCAGGCAGAGCTGAGCATCTTCCTCGTTACCGATGCAAACGTCAACATACTGCATCAGAGGACGCATAACAGAGATAGCCTTCTCAGAAGTCCAGAGCTTCTTGCGGAAGTTGAGGTCAACAGAAACAGTTACGCCGTGACGCTTAGCAGCCTCACAAGCCAACTTTGTAAGTTCAGCAGCCTTGTCGCTGATAGCTGGAGTAATACCGCTCCAATGGAACCACTGGGCACCCTCCATGATCTTATCGAAATCGAAATCAGATGGGTCAGCTTCAGCAATTGCGCTGTGTGCACGGTCGTAGATTACCTTGGATGGGCGCATAGAAGCACCTGTCTCGGCATAGTAGAGACCTACGCGGTCGCCACCACGAGCGATGAACTCTGTGTTAACGCCGTAACGACGGAGACCGTTGACAGCAATCTGACCGATCTCGTGCTTAGGGAGCTTAGATACGAAGTAAGCATCATGACCATAGTTAGCCAAGCTTACAGCTACGTTAGCCTCACCACCACCAGGGATGATACGAAGTGATTCACTCTGAATGAAACGATCATTGCCTTCTGGTGACAAACGAAGCATGATCTCGCCTAATGTTACAATTTTTGCCATGTTTGATAGTTTTAATTTTTTTGTTTTTATTTTGTTTGTTATGAGTAACAAATTAAATTCCACTTTTCAGTTAAGAAATGAAGTTCAATTATCAGTTGTCGTTCAATTTCGGGGGCAAAAATAACCATAATTTCTCGAATAACGAAATAAAATCGCATTTTTTTTTGTTTTTCGTGTAAAAAAGTTGCTGTGTCTTCGCACAATTCAAAAAAATGTTGTATATTTGCGGCAAAATTCGTACTTGTGGTCGCACACAACAGAATTGCTTAATACTAATTGTGGTCTGTGCACAGCTAGGAAGTACCTGCGACGTTTTTATCTATCGTAGCCCCCAGGAGAGGCTCCTTATATAATAAGTACACGCGAGGCAAACAGACCCGTAATGCTAAAAAACAATGGCCGAAAAAATCAGAATCAAGGATATTGCCGAGAGAGCCGGCGTATCCGTTGGAACCGTAGACCGAGTTCTGCACGACCGCCCAAACGTGTCGAAACCTGCACGCGACAAGGTCGAGAAAGCCCTCAAGGAAATGAATTATCAGCCTAATGTGTACGCCAGCGCTCTGGCTTACAACAAATCCTATACCTTCTACCTGCTGATTCCGAAACATGAATCGGAGGCTTACTGGGAGGAAATAGAGGAAGGCGCAAAAAAATGTGAAGATACCCGACGTGACTTCCATATTGATGTAGAGATTCGTTTCTATGAGCGTTCCAGCGAGGAATCGTTCCGCGAAGAAGGCAACAAGATTCTTGAGGCCAGTCCGGAAGGAGTTATCGTGGTGCCTTCATCGCTCGACGTGACCCGCGAGTTTACCGGGGCGTTGCACCACAAAGGCATCCCGTTCATCCTGCTCGACTCCTACATGCCCGATCTGCGTCCGCTCTCTTTCTTCGGTCAGGATTCGTTCTGTTCCGGTTTCTTCTCAGCCAAGATGCTGATGATGCTTGCCGCAAAGGAAGATGAAATCATGCTCATGAGGCAAACCAAAGACGGAAGAGTGGTTAGCAAGCAGCAGGACAACCGAGAGGTAGGATTCCGCCATTACATGCACGACCACTTCCCTAACGTGAAGATTACCATGCTCGACCTGCCGTTGAGTGGCACACGTGCTGAATTCGCCAAAATGCTGGAGAAGTTCTTTGCCGGGCATCCGAACATCCACCATTGTATCACCATGACTTCGAAGGCACACATCGTGGGCGACTTCCTGCTGAAGACCAACCGCCGCGACGTACAGATTATGGGCTACGATATGGTGGAGAAAAATGCCCGCTGTCTGCGCGAAGGAAGCATCTCCTTCCTCATCGCCCAGCACGCCTACATGCAAGGGTACTCCTGCGTAGATACGCTCTTCCAGGCCATCGTGTTGAAGAAGAAAGTTACGCCGGTAAACTATATGCCTATCGAGCTGCTGATGAAGGAAAACGTAGATTTCTATCGCAGAACCCAGCTCTAAGGAAACCTGGCAGAACAGGGCTTCCGCATGGAAGACAATTCATACAGGAACATTATAAATTATAAACAATAAATAAAAGACAGACTACGTATGGAACAATCAAGTTTTATCAAGATTAACCCTGCCGACTCGGTAGTGGTTTGCTTGCGCCCTATGAAGAAGGGTGAAACGATTGAAGTAGATGGCAAGACCATCACATTATTGCAGGATACTCCTGCAGGACACAAGGTGCTCATCAACGATGCAGCCGAGGGTACAGACATCCTGAAGTATGGCTACCCTATCGGTCACGCAAAGACCAGCCTCAAAGCGGGCGAATGGGTTAACGAGAACAACCTCAAGACCAATCTGGCAGGTACACTCGAATATACCTACAACCCGGTAGACGAGCAGTTGAACATCGCTAAGGAAAACCGCACCTTCAAGGGCTACGTTCGCAAGAATGGCGAAGTAGGCGTAAGAAACGAAGTATGGGTAGTTCCTACCGTAGGCTGCGTTAACGGCGTGGCTGAGAAGCTGGTAGAACTCCTCAAGAAAGAAACAGGCTGCGAAGGCATCGATGCCATCCACGCATGGCACCACAACTTCGGTTGCTCACAACTCTCGGGCGACCATGAGAATACCCGCAAGGTGCTTCGCGACATCTGTCTGCATCCAAATGCAGGTGCCGTGCTCGTTCTCTCTCTAGGCTGCGAGAACAACCAGCCAGATGATTTCATGAAGATGCTCGGAGATTACGACCGCGACCGTATCAAACTTCTTGTAACACAGAAGGTTGAAGGTGATGAGCTGGAGGAAGGCATGAAGATTCTGCGCGATCTCTATGCCCAGGCTAAGGAAGACAAGCGCGAGGAAGTTTCGGTAAGCAAGCTGCGCGTAGGTTTGAAGTGTGGCGGTTCTGACGGCTTCAGCGGAATTACAGCCAATCCATTGGTAGGTGAATTCAGCGACTGGCTCGTTGCACAGGGCGGTACAAGCATCCTGACAGAGGTGCCTGAAATGTTTGGCGCTGAAACCATTCTGATGAACCGTTGCGAGAACAAGGAACTCTTCGACAAGACTGTTCACCTGATTAACGACTTCAAGGAATACTTCCTGAGCCATGGTGAACCAGTTGGCGAGAACCCTTCTCCAGGTAACAAGGCTGGTGGTATTTCTACCCTCGAAGATAAGGCTTTGGGTTGTACCCAGAAGTGCGGTCGTGCTCCGGTAAGCGGCGTGCTCCAGTATGGCGACCGTTTGGAGACAACAGGTTTGAACCTGCTTTCAGCTCCGGGTAACGACCTCGTTGCAGCCACAGCTCTGGCTTCAGCAGGTTGCCAGCTCGTTCTCTTCACCACAGGTCGCGGAACCCCATTCGGAACCTTCGTGCCAACGATGAAGATTTCTACCAACAGCAATCTGGCAAAGAACAAGCCAAACTGGATTGACTTCAACGCCGGCGCTCTGGTAGAGGGTGTTGAAATGAAAGACTTGGTAAGTAAGTTTATTGATAAGATTATAGCCGTAGCAAGTGGCGAGGAAGCTCGCAACGAGTATAATGGCTATCGTGAAATCTCCATTTTCAAGAATGGAGTAACTCTTTAATTAAGAAGAAAAAAGAAGTATGAGTAACAAAAAAGGTTTGCTGGCGTTGTCGCCATTATTTTTGCTGATTGTCCTCATCGTGGCTTTTACCGCCTATTCGGTAGACAGCAGCCATAAGGACACCAGTCTGTCGCTCACAGTAGCGTTCATGATTTCGAGCATTTATGCCGTGGCTATTTCCGGCGGAATGCCTGTCAAGAAACGAGTGGACACATACAGCAAGGGAGCCGGCGCCAACAACCTGATGCTCATGCTCTGGATTTACGTACTGGCTGGCTCGTTTGCCGCATCAGCCAAGGCGATGGGAGCCGTTGATGCAACCGTCAACCTGGCGCTCAGCATCCTGCCAGCCAGCATGATTCTGCCAGGACTCTTCCTGGCTGCCTGCTTTATCTCCGTATCCATCGGAACAAGTGTGGGAACCGTAGTGGCTCTGGTTCCGATAGCCGCCGGACTGGCCCACTCGATGGATGCTAACGTAGGCATGATGACCGCCATCATCGTAGGTGGCGCTTATTTCGGCGACAACCTCTCGTTCATCTCCGATACGACAGTTGTTGCTACGCAGACACAGAACTGCAAGATGAGCGATAAGTTCAAGGTCAACTCCATGATTGTGGTTCCGGCCGCCGTACTCGTGCTTATCGCCTATTCTGTCATGGGAATCGGTCTTCAGGCTCCTACCCATATTAACGAGGTAGAATACATGAAAGTATTGCCTTACCTCATAGTCCTCATTACCGCTATTGCCGGCATGAATGTAATGGCTGTTCTCACTCTGGGCACCCTACTCTGTGGCGCCATCGGCATAGGCAGTCATCTTCTGGGTGCCTCCGGAAGCTACGACCTCTTCGGCTGGTTTGCAGCCATGGGCAACGGCATTATCGGCATGGGCGAACTCATTATCATCGCCATGATGGCAGGTGGTATGCTCGAAATCATCCGCGAAAACGGCGGAATCGATTTCATCATCAACAAGATTACAGCCCACGTAAACAGCAAGCGTGGAGCCGAACTTTCTATCGCCGCCCTCGTTTCGATGGTAAACATCTGTACGGCAAACAACACGGTGGCGATTCTGACAGTAGGAAATATTTCGAAAAAAATAGGCGACCGGTTTGGCGTAGACAACCGCAAGGCAGCCAGCATTCTCGACACCTTCTCGTGCATGGTTCAGGGACTTATTCCTTATGGCGTGCAGATGCTTCTGGCAGCCGGTCTTGCCAATCTCAGTCCGATGGATATTCTTCCTTATCTCTACTATCCGCTGGCGATAGGTGTGGCAGCCCTGCTGGCCATCCTCTTCCGCTATCCTAAGAGATTCAGTTAGGAAGAACAAAACTTTATTATTGACTATTAATTATCAAGGCATATGGATTTTCTTCAGCGTAACCTTTTTACTAAGCTCCGTGCCGATAACTTCGGCATCAAGGAAGAAATGGAACCGATGACTACCTTTAAAAAGAAAAAGATAGCTCAGATGCTCAAGAACGTGAATGATGTTCCTGCCGGAGAGGTGAAGATGAACAACAGTTTTCTGAACCGGCGGCTCTGCAAGATTCAGGAAGACGAACGCCACGCCATCGATACCTCTATTGAGACCATTTATCTGCTGCGCATCATCGTGGCAAACGTAAATGGAATGCTGGCTAACGGAATCAATCTCAGAGGAATCATCCAGTTGGGAGACTACCTGAGAACCCGAGGCGACAAGGTAGATTTCGTAAAACTGGAGAAGTGGCTTGCCAAGCTCCGCATCCAGCGCATCGCCCAGCTGGAAGGAAGCGTTCTCATCACTTTCTTCGATTTCGAACAGGACGAAATCCCATTCGTTCATCATATAGAAAGAGGCGCCTACAAGCTGACGCTCCGTTCGCTCTACTATAACATCATGGACCAGCAGGCCATTCAGTTTGAGCAGACCAGCAGCGGCTTTGTGCGCACTACGGGGGGAACCATGCGCAAGAATCTGCGCCGCAGCATGCGCTATCTACAATACGCTCCGATAGAAACCATGAGCAATTTCATGAACAATTTCTTCCGTTCATTATCTGAGATTGAAGAGTAAATTTCAGAAAGGATTGAAGGGGTTAACCTGGGATTCATCAGGACGAAGAGTAAAATATCTATAAAATTAATCTCCTAGTAGTACGATTTTCATCTGATTTTCGTATCTTTGCATCTATGAAAAAGTTATTTATCTCTATTATAGCATCCATTATTGCCTTGGGAGCCCATGCCCAGGTGCAATGCGAAGACACTTGTCGGCACGTTCACGGCATCGACTTGAGTCATTATCAGGGCAACGTGTTCTGGGAAACCGTGGGCGACAACTCTAAGATGGCTTACGTTTATCTGAAAGCTACCGAGGGAGGATCCAACATCGACAGCAAATACAAGCAGAATATCGATCTGGCTCATCGCTACGGAATGAAAGTAGGTTCTTATCATTTCTACAGAGCACGCATCCCGCAGCAGAGGCAGCTGGAAAATTTCATGGCCCAATGCCGACCGGGAGATCAGGACCTCTTGCCTATGATTGACGTGGAGACGAAAAGCGGCATGAATACAGAAGAATTCTGCGATTCGCTCTTCAAGTTTCTGCATCTCGTAGAGAAAGCATACAAGCAAAAACCCCTTATCTATACAGGAGCCAATTTCTATGACAACTATCTTCTGGGCAAGCTCGACAGCTACAAGCTGA
>ERZ791632.250-NODE-250-length-17209-cov-29.9745_pt1 | contig 17209 bp, 16 predicted proteins | sample MGYA00510263_ERZ791632 | MGnify/ENA primary metagenome ERZ791632 (study PRJEB30046, sample SAMN00715181) | human gut metagenome | study: EMG produced TPA metagenomics assembly of the A metagenome-wide association study of gut microbiota in type 2... | reverse complement strand
CGATACCTCTCAGAGCAACGGTTTCGAGAGCGACAACTGCGCCGATGGTGCTACCATGAACCCTCGTACCAAGGCAACTTTCTCTAACATCACCTTCGTAGGTCCTAAGGTATTGGATGATAAGTTCCAGAACACCACAGACTATATCACTGCCGGAGCATACAATCCAAACAACGGTTCAGCCCTCGGCAAGTTCCAGTCAGCCATGCAGATTCGCCGTTCTTCCAACCTCAACTGCATCAACTCAGTAGCCTTAGGCTGGCCTATCGGTTTGATTATCGATGGTGAGAAGGGAAATACCGTAAAGGATGCCAAGGAAGGCAAATTCAAGCTCCAGAATGTATATTTCGCTGGTATGGATGCCGTTGGTACTGATGCCAACAAGAAGTATGAGGATTACCTCTATGATGCAGCCAACAAGAAGGATCTCGACAAGAATCAGAAGTCATACAGCAACACCTTCTTCTTCTCTGAGACAAGCAACAAGTATTTTGATTCATGGACCTCATTGGTTGGTGCAGATGGCTATACTCCTATCGCAGGAAGCCCATTGCTTGGTGCCGCAAGTTTCGCCGGCTGGATAGGTTTCGACACCGTAAGCTACATCGGAGCCTTCGATGGCAGCAACAACTGGATGAGCGGTTGGACCAACTTTGATCCTCAGAATGCAAAGTACTAGAAAAAGTTTAGTACCGGAAAAAGAATTAGAATAGCTAATTTCTATTTTGACTATAAGGTTTTCTTTTATTGGAGCATGGCGCAGTGATTTGCGCCATGCTTTTTTGTTGGGTTATGGAGGGAAACGTTGATGTCCTGAAACAGGACATCAAACTCCATTTGTTTTAATCCATGAACTTGATCATATCCTGGCGTCTTGGCTTTGCCTCTGGCGATTCATCAGGATAACCTAAGGCGATGCAGTAGAGCAGTTTGTAACCCTTGGAGAATGCCATGCGGTCGAGGTAAGGCTTGGCTGACGGCGAATCAAGTATCCAACGGGCTGAACTGCCCAGGCAGCAGGAGCCGATGCCCCTTGCCCATGCTGCAAGAATGATGTTCTCGCCAAGCAAACCGCAATCTATCTGCGCCATATCATAAGTCGTATCGTAGGCGATACAAAGCACGCATGGAGCACTCACGAAGATGTTCTTGAAGCCCTTGCGCTCTGCTATCTTAGGATTATCCTTTACCACGGCTTGGGTTATCGAATCGATGAGTGCAGGAGAATCTATCACTCTGATTTCGTACGACTGCAGGTTCTGACCGTTTGGCGCATGGATGCCGCATTTCAGAATCTCGTTCAGGGTATCGCGGCTGATAGCGGAATCCTTGTAAGCACGGATGCTTCTGCGACTCATCATCAAGTCGGTTACCACACTTGCAGAGTCAACAGTTGCTGCTGCCTCCGGCTGTCTGTTCTCATTGCAGGCAGTCAACATCAGTGCAGCTGCCAATCCTAAAAATATCTTCTTCATATGATTCATTGTATGATTAAACCTATATTTCAATTAGTATATACCGTGCAAAGATAGCAACAAATACTGGTATTCAAGAAGATACGTTATAACTTTTTAGAGTTTTTATTATTCATTCTGCCATTCTTTTATCAAGTATATATCATAGCCAAACATTTTCCACCTATTTTGCTAGAATTTCCCAAAAACTTCGTATCTTTGCAATGGTTTTATGCAAGATAAGCTGTTTATAAAATCATCAAACGTAGAATTATGGAAAGAAAAAGTTATTCTATAGATATAAATCGCATTGCACAATATGCCATGTATGCATATTGCATTTTCGCATTGTTTTCACTGGCATTTTCTGTTTGCAGACAAGCGGGCTTATCCTTCAGAACAAGTCCCATCCTGATTCCAATAAGTCCCATCCTGGTTACCATCAAGCAACTGGTCTTGCAGCTCGCCCCTATAGCTTTATGGGGAATATTCCGCTACACGCTACCGGCAGGCGTAAAATTGCTACGACGCTGCAGCGAGTTGATGGTACTTTACTATGTGCTCTCATTCATCCTGGGCCAATGCTTCAATCTTCATCTCGTAACGATGATGCAGAACGGACAGATTACCCAAATGGCTTCCATACTCACCTGGACAGAAAGCACGATGGGCCTGATTTCCGTCATCGCCTCCCTGGTAGCCGGCTGTCATCTGTGCAGCAAGCACAGGGGCAACATGCGCAAACTGGGCATAGCCCTTGTCCTGGTTTTCATCGCATGGCTGATATGCTCAAATATACTCCCTGTTGCAGTGTTTTATCTGGCAGGTAACACCCAGCAGGCAGCCTTCACCTGCATGAATCTCATCAGTATGATAACCACAACATCGGCTTATATATACGCATACTATAGGATGTTTCGGGCAATAAAAACTATAGGATGTATCGGGCAATAAAACTAAATAAATACAAATTCTCGGATATACAGATTACAGAAAGGTTATCAGTTTTACAGAAAGTGTTATCAGTTCTACAGAAAGTGTTATCAGTTCTACAGAAAGAAAATTGCAATGCACTGCAAATTTTACTCAGAAGCACAAGAAATTTGCAATACACTGCAAATTTCTCGAAAAAGTTTCGTATATTTGCAGCGCATTTCATTTTTAGCAATCAAGATAGAATGCAAAATGAATAGCAAAGTGAATAAATAGAACATAAAGAGAATATGATAGAGCGCAAAGAATACATGAATCTCCTGGAGAAATGGAGAGACAAGAAGGCCATCAAGGTAGTAACAGGCATACGACGCTGTGGCAAGTCATCGCTGCTGAGGATGTTTAGGGAGAAACTTCTCTCGGACGGAGTATCCGAAGAACAAGTACAGGACCTCAACTTCGAGGATCTCGACAACGAACCGTTCCTCGACTATAAAATTTTGTACGCGCACGTAAAGCAGAACCTGTGCCCAGACAAGATGAACTATCTCTTCTTTGACGAGATACAGATGGTGGAAAATTTCCAGAAAGTGATAGACAGCCTGTTCCTGCTAGACAACGTAGACATTTACGTTACTGGCAGCAATGCCTACCTGCTCTCTGGCGAAATAGCCACCCTGCTCACCGGAAGATACATCGAAATCAAGCTCTTCCCTTTCTCCTTCCGAGAATTCATGCAGACGCAGCCTGCCCATACTTCCCGAGAGCTCGCCTATCGCCAATACATCGAACTGGGTTCCTTCCCATACATTCCCCAAATCTGCCAAGACCGAGAGATGGTGCGTGAATACCTGTCAGGTCTCTACAACACCATCGTACTGAAAGACGTGGTGAGCCGCAAGAAGATAACCGATGTGATGATGTTGCAAAGTGTGGTAAGATTCCTTACTGACAATATAGGCAACATATCCGTAATCAAGCGCATCAGCGACACCATGACCTCGCTGGGCAGAAAGACGACATCTCATACGATAGAAAACTACGTCTCTGCCCTCACCGACAGCTATATCTTCTACCCGGTGCAGAGATATGATGCCAAGGGTAAGCAGCTATTGAAGACAGGACAGAAACTTTATCTTGCCGACGTAGGTCTGCGCCAAGTCATCAATGGCACAAAAGGTGGCGACTTGGGGCACGTACTGGAGAACATCGTGTATCTGGAACTAGCACGACGAGGCGGAGAAATCTATGTAGGCAAAGCCGGTGATGCAGAGATAGACTTCGTGGTAATCATTGGTGAACACAAGGAATACTACCAGGTATCGCTCAGCGTAAGGGATGAGACCACGATGCAGAGAGAATTGGCACCTCTGAAGTCCATCTCCGACAATTTTCCAAAATATCTGCTCACCCTGGACAACGACCCCGTCCAGTTTCATGATGGAATCAAGCAAGAATATGTGCTCGACTGGCTTATGGAATGCTATGATTCGACTAAAAAATAAGACTCACATAGAAAAACTATGATGGAAAAGAATCAGATTTTTGAAAATATCATGAGCCGTACATCGGTAAGAAGCTATACAGACATGCCTGTAGAGCCGGAGAAGGTGGAAATGATGCTGCGTGCCGGCATGGCGGCTCCATCGGCATGCAACAAAGGATAAGTGGAAAGAGGAGAATATTTCCTATAATTATTATCAGAAATAATCTCCATCAGTAATCATATCCCTATCATCTTATATACCCCTCCTGCTCATATCCCCTGCGATAATGATGAATCATATTGACCAACGGCTGAAGGCGGACATCTGTTACTGCCATATTCTTGAATTTAGCATATTGCTGATTGTAAAGCGCAGCATTGCCTTCGGCCAATCTTTCCTCGATATCAGATGGCAACAGGAAGGAAGACCGATTACCCAGATGGGCATAAATTTCTGAAAGATAGATATGAACTCCTGCCAGATCGAAATCGCCAAAATGAACGTAACGATTGGGGATGCGGAGAAGCCATGACCTGAGATGCTCCAGATTTTCCTGTGGATAACGGCAGACAAACAAGAGTTGCTTACCAGGAAACAGAGCATCGAAAAGCCAACGCTGCGACCGAATCTGCATGAAATTCTCAGCATTCTCCATACCCACAACTATCACATCTTCCTGTATCTCGAAAAGATCCGGCTGATTGATGAAAACAGAGCTGCCCTCCATCGGCTGAAGTCTGAATGGCTTTCCATTCAGCATAGCATCTATCCGAACATAGCAATCTATCAGAAAGCCACGAAATGTATTCACCTTCTTAGCCTTTGAATCACCTACCATCCTAACCATATCTGCCCTCGTCTGCATAGAGGAAGAAGCAGAAATCCATTCTTCTAAAGAACATTTCAAGCCAAACTCCTGCGATAACAGGGTACGGCAACTCTCTCGCATGGCCTCGGCTATGCGATATTTGCATCTACTCCCATTACTCTTTAACATCAACAATCCTTCCTGCCTCAGCAAAGCCGTCATGCGAAGAGACAGCTTCGACGAAGCAATCTCCTCACCCTTCAACATCGCTAATATCTGTCGGGCATCACCCAATCCTAACTTTTCCATATTATCAAGTATTTCATATCATCAAATGTTTCATATCATCCGATATTTCTACACGCAAGAGGTTTTATAATCTCTTAATCAATTGAGTAACCTTAGTATTTGCCCTATTGTCTTTGCTGAGCAGATAGGTGTATTTATAATCCTCCACATTATAGGTAGTTGGCGAACTGTTCACCAGCAGGATGTTGCGGCGATTGGCAAAATCGAGGATTCCCTTCACATTGTTAGGATGCAACTTGCCTATCTCGTCCATCATGCAATGAATCTTGAAATCGCCCGATTTCTTCGATGCCTTCTCCTTAAACACATTGATGAGCATGATATTAACCATCGCCTTCACCAAAATGTCGGTGCCATCAGAACCCACATTCGCTATCTTCTCTACCCATCCCGTATCATTGTCATTTTCTTTGATGCGGAACTCCAACTTGAAGGTGTCTGCCACCTGCAACTGCTTGCGGTTAGGCTCATCCAGAAGTCCCTTCATAAAGGCAAGCAGATATTTCACCGCCTTGGCATTCACATCCTGTCGTGACTCAGTGGCAAAGAGATCCATCTCTCCCATATTGAATTGATTCTCTTCTGCAAAGTCTCTGATACGCAAGAGGAGAAGCATCAACTGGTCGTTGGTCTTCAATGGGCGCAAGGCGATTTCCCTGATAACACCTGCGAAATTCCGCTCCTCGAAATCGTGGTTGATATCGTTGATGGTCTTGCCGATATCGCCTTCCCGACGGGTCAGATCGCCCACTTCCTTGGAGATTCGGAAGATGATATCGGTATATCTTCCACTGATGCGCTTCTGATATTCCGAGATTTTATCATTCTCCACAAACTCGCAGAGATTGGATGCGAAAGCGATGAACTCCTCTTCCGTTACCGGACTTACATTGAAGTGGAAGGTATTGTGAGCAGAGAACATACCTAAGAATTGCTGAGATTGCTTCTTGAAGTTGTCGAGCGAACGACCATCCTCATAGATTTGGCGCTTCAATTCTTCCACGATAGTCAGACAATCCTTGGTAGTGATCTTCTCCTCTATTTCATTACTTTCCAATGGGCACAAGGTTTCGTCACGTCTAAAACTCCTCACTGCATTCAATCCTGCATCCAGCTTTTTCAAAGCAGTCTGCTGCTTAGTCAGTTGACTCTGTGCCTCAGACAATTGCAATTGAAGGCGTTCACTGCGCTGCCTGAATTTATCCTCGAGCATAGTCTTAGCCTCAGCCTTGTTTTTTCGATTCTGTCTTACGGCAGGTTCTTGGTCAAAAAGTTCTATCTTTTCATTCCTGTAAACCGCCACCACATCACGATTCTTTCTGATATATGTCAACTCAGCATCCAGTTCTGCTATGCGCTTGTTGTAAGCATCCAAAGTCTGGGTATCCATACCCTTACCATGCAGTTCATCGCGCTGGGTTTTCAGGAGTTCCTGCTTGCGAGCATCCACCTGGTTCTGCTTCTCTTCTATCTGCGCATGAATATCGTTGGCAAAGACTTCATATTTCTGAGTCTCCACCTTAACCTGCCAGTTGTATTCCACCTGATGTGCTTTCAACTTGCGCTGCAAAACCGTCTCCAGCTGTTGCTTCAGTTCTTCCTTTTTCACCTTATCGGCAACCAGTGCATTCTGCTTATCTTCCAATTCAGCCAGCTGTTGGCTGCGCCATTTTTCCAAACGTTTTTCCAACTCCAGCGCTTGCGTTTTGAGCTTCTTTTCCGTCTGAGGCAGCAGTTGCATTTCAGCCTTTTTAGCATGAAGCGATTCATTCAGCTTTCTTATCTGAAGCAGATATTTTCCCTTCAAGGTTTTATGATTCTCCTCATGCTGGTTCAGCAAATCATTCAGCTGTTTGATGATGTCAGCACGAAGCTGTTCCTTTTCAGCTAGTTGCTCCTTCAATTCCTTGGGAGTTCTGAATTTTCGCTCTACGGCAGTCAGATTGATATTTACGCCATAGAGAGAAGCCGATGATGAAGATGATGACAATGCTGATGAATCAGCAACCAATTGCGGATTCAATACATTATTATATAGTATCGTTTCTTCATCCACCACTTTTCCAATATTCTCCTGCCATCCCTTCCTGTTTTGATCGAGCCATTCAGAAAACGAACCTTTACTCTTGTCCAGAAGATTCTGAATTTTCCGGATTTCAGCCTCAACATCAGTTTTCTGTTTTTGGGGAGCATCGAGCGATGCCTGATATTTCAGTTCTGCTATTTCCAATTCATTCTGAGCTTCCTGACGCAAGGTTTCAATGCGCAGTTCCACTTCCCTTTTCTCGGTTTCTACCTGAATTTGTCTGGCTGTAAATTCAGCAAACTCCTTTTCGTTTGTCTCCTTCTCACGGGCAAAAGGATTCTCGTGAGCCACCTTTGCCTTCTGAATCTTCAAGGCAGTTTCCTCATGCACCAGTTGCGCAATCATCTCGTCCACAGACGAAGTTTTTTCCCAGAACACCTCTCGGGTTTCCGTTTCAGCCTTTCTCCATTCCTGCATCAGGACTTCCTTCTGGGTCATCAAGGCTGCCTGATGTTCATTGAGCAAGGTGGTCTTGCTGTTTCTGAAAGCACGCAAATCCATATCCAGCTGTTCGAGCAGAGCCTTATACTTATCCACCACGTTCTGATAGGATTTCTCCAGTTCTGCCTTCATCGCTTCCTGTCGCCTGCGCTCATCTTCTATGATGGTTTCCTGCTCTACTCGCTGCAAGATATCTTCTATATGAATTTCCTCATAATGCTTGCGCTTGGCGGCAGTTTTCTTTAGCTGCGCATCGAGTACGCCCAATTCACGGGAGAGTTTATCACGCTCCTTTCCATATTTTTCCTGTTCCTCACCTATCAGGCGACTTACCCGGTTGCATTCCGCTTCACTTTCCTGGATATCAAGACGATATTGCGGCAGGAGTTCCTGGGCCACACGCTCTGCATAATTGAGTTCCCTGCGCCCCTCGCCAATCAAGCGGCGATTGTTCAGCAAGGTGCGATAAGCATCTATCACCTTATCAGCCATTCTGCGAACCAGCACCTCGCCATTCTTCTCCTTCTTTGTCCAAAGACTTACATCCTTATATTCCTGTTCAAACTCCTTAATCTGTTCACGATAAAAGTTGAGATCAATGCAGTTATCCTCATCACTCATCGAGCGGATAATGGTATTCTTGATGAAATCGGCATCCAATTTGGTATTGAGGAAGACATTCTGGATAGTGCGAGGGATATTCTGATACTTGGCACTCTCTACAATGGCATACTTGCGAAAAGGCTGAAGTTCCAGGCGACGATTGTTGCCGAAGATGATGTCACGATACATCTCATAACTGCTTACGAGCGAAGATATATCATGTTTCTTACCCACCTGCTCACGTATCTGGTTCCACTCGCCATACACCTGTTTATGCTCATCGATAAACCATTTGCTATCAAACGGGGCATCGATGAAACGGAACATCACTCGTCCCTGATTCTTCAAGGCAAGAACACAATAAGCCCCATTCTCACGCATCACCTCATAAACGATGTATGAATTGGGATAAGGAAAATAAAAGGCATCAAACGATTTTTTCTCCTTCGGAATGCCCAAGCGCAACTTATCTGCATTATAGAAGAACAGCAGCGCACGGAGCAAGGTACTCTTACCCACACCCTGGGTGCCGATGAAATGAACATTTCCATCGAGTTTCACCTCAGCGTATGGGATATGGGCACTATTCAGAAATATGATTTTATTCAGATATCTCATGGCTGTTCCTCCTCTTCTTTTTCTTCAGTATCATCGGTAATAGATATGCAATCTATCAACTCCTCGATATAATGGAATGAAGCCAATACCTTCCAGGTTTTCTCCACTTCATCCTGCTGCTCAATGAATCCCATTCGTTCCAATTCACTGATCAGTTTCTCCACTATCTCATCATATGATTTTTTCTCGCTGAAGAGTTTTCCTGCCAATTCCTTCAGTTCCATATCGCAATTGATTCTCACCACGATATCTGCCGCAGAGAATACCAAACCTGATCCGAAGGCAGAATTATAAGTCTTCAGAAAGGTGAGATAATCTATCCACTTGCTCACCGCTTCCAACTTGCGCTGCAAATCCACCTTCGTTTCCTTGCGAGTAAAAAAGAAATAACCATCACCCGCTTCCAGATGAAAACCGATACCATTGTAATATTCATCATATTCAGTCTGTTGCTCCTCTATGGCATCATAATATCGCTTAATTTTCGTCTGAACACTATTGTTGGAAATAAATCCGCCTCTGCTCAGAATATTAAAGATTTCTTCTGTATAGTTCAATTTATTCATTGTCCTGTCTTCTTTTATCGTAGAAAGAATCGTATTTTTATCTCGGAAGTATCACAGGATATTCCACTCCGTCAGCCTCTGCATAATTGCCTGTAAATTTCAACTTATCCACATATTGCGAAGCTATCTGGCAGAAATATACAAGTTTATCCTCCCTGCTTTGTTTTTTATCATATTGATAATTCATCACGAAGGCAAAGAGATGGGTACTTGATGCCGAAAAGGCATTATAGATTTCCTGCAGATTCACAGCCTCCAACTTCTGTTTGTTACCTTTAAGATAATCATCCGGGATAGGTTCTGCAAGATGATCCAGCCGTCGTCCCTTTCTCTTTTTTAGCTTTTCAGAAAGAATATTGATACATTGCAAAGCCTCATCGGATGTACGAAGATTATCTATCGACAACTTGATGTAATACTTAGGTTGCGGTTCCATCCAGACAGCATTTCGACCAGCAACGACCTGTCTTACATCCGTGGCTTCCTCCCACCTAAACTGATCTTTCAGATATTTCAGTTTCTTCACCTTTTCGAAGATGCGATTCTGATAATCTATCATATTGAGGTATTGGATGATTTGGCGTTCTATCTCCAGGAGATTGTGATAAGACTCGTTGAGTTGCAAACGCACATCATTCACTACGTTTTTCATCTGCACATCCATCGCCATAGAGAAGAAGACATGTTCGGTATCTATCACCCGTTCACTCTCGGTGATGAGTTGTGATATGTTCTTCATTTTCTCGCCCAGTCGCTGGAGTTTCGATTTCTTGATTTCGTAATTAGGCTCATTCTTATAAGTATTATCCATATTACGCTTCAGGTCCAAGACATTGCGAACGGTGGCCAAAGCTATCGTCTTCAGACATCGGCGCACTTCCTTGAGATACTTATATTTGCGAGTTTCATTATTTTCCTTGAGATAATAGTCGATATTCTCCTTCAAGACAGAGATATAATCACGTACCGAAGAAACATTGATTTCCTCATTCACTTCCAGTACATCCTCAAAGAATTTCTGATACACGTCCTCCATCTCCAGACAGTCGCCCGTATCACGAATCACCCCATTCTCTATCAGGAATCGGATTCGTTCCTCCTTGTATTCTGTCATTTCCAGAGCATAGTCATAACGAAACTGAAGGGAATGTCGCTTCGCAAACATTTCCTTCAGCAAGATCTTTTCTCGCTCAAGCGTTCTGATCAGTTCATCTATAGATCGGAAAGTTCCCATTGGCCTGTCTATTTAATATCTATTTTTATTTTTCAGCAGAAAACATTTTCACTCAGCCACCCTTCTCCAATCAATCAATCCTTTTCCCAAATCATCCAGTTCTATGGCAAGTGCAATCACTTTGCGCTTGTCTGCCTTGAAAGGTTCTGTATATAGCTTGGCTTTTATCTGTTCTGTTGCAGCATCTACACCGCCATTATTGCTTAATTTCAGTTCCAGAACATACACAAAACCAGTAGTTTCTACCACCATATCAATTCTGCCTGTAGCAATCATTTTTTCTACTTCCACCCTGCATCCGATAGCATTAAGAGAGCCTTGCGAACTTCATTGTTTGGGATGCCTAACAAATAAATCCCTTCCATATATCCTTTTATTGTGAGATAACCAGACTGATAGAGGAACAGTTCTGCTCCACCACCTGTCACATCAGAAGTCTCTAATGTATCATTGTCTATAGGACAATTCTCAAAATCTTTCATTCTAATTTCTATATTGTCCACAAACTTAGGTAGCAGCGAGGTCGCCCCGGAAGAAGCCCAATAGTTCTTTAAATCAGAATCAGAGAGGGCATTAATGAGACTGAATGGATTGAATACATCTACCATGTTTTCATGACTGAAATGATAACCGTCATAGTAAGTTGTCAACTGTGTTACGGTTTCTTCAAAAGTCCATTCTTTTTTAGCTGCCAATTTACTAATTTCAGGCTTAAAATCACGGAGAGCTTCTTCTTTGGTAATACCGCAGAGAGCTGCATATTCAGGATTAAAGCTGATGTTACTCAAGTTGTTGAGTACAGAGAAAAGGGAAATCTGTGTAAACTTAGTGACACCCGTAATGAAGACAAACTTCTCGTATTTGTCCTGTGCTTTCAAGACGGCAAACACTTCTCTATAGACACTTGTGCACGCCTCGTGCTCAGGAGTCTTCCAAGAATGCTGCAATGGAGAATCGTATTCATCGATAAGAATTGCTACTTGCTGGCCTGTTTTATTACAAGCAGTTTCTATGATGTTCTTAAATCTTACAGCAAGTGAACTATCTGGACGTACAACTATTCCATACTCCGTTTCAAAAGTATGGAAAGCATCATCCAAATAGCTTCTTACACTTTTTGGCTCTGCACCAGCCTGACTCATGTCGAGTCTGATAACAGGTCGCTTCACCCATTCTGTCTCCAACTCCATGATTTTCAAGCCCCCAAAGAGTTCCTTCTTTCCCATGAAATAGGCTTCAAGTGTATCGACAAGCACAGACTTACCAAAGCGACGCGGGCGACTCAGGTAATTATACTTTTTCCCTCTATTGGCAAGTTGCCAGATGATATCAGTCTTATCAACATAAAGGTATTCGCCTTTTCTAATTTCTTCAAAAGACTGGATGCCTACAGGCAATTTTCTATCGTTTGTCTCTACCATAATTACTCATCATTATTTCTAAGTGCAAACTTACATGTTTTTTTTTGAATAAAATGCTTGTTTGATAAAAAAGTTGAAATTACAGTATTTTTTTCCAAAATCAAGTGTTTATCTGCATATATATCATGAGAAAACCTTGTGACAAGCCGATTGTGAAAGTAGGTATCAACTTAGATTCTTCGAAGGGTAATATTGAGGATTGGGAAATCAAAGGAGAATAAAAGAAATCGCCCTGAAAAGGCTCAAGCATTTCATTTCTAAATAGCGATGAATGCTCAGCCTTTTCAGGGCGATTAATTATTTATAAAGGGATTGGTGGGTTATTCCCAGGAATCCCAGGAGTCAATACTACCCCAGTGCTCCTTGGCAGTATCTGTTCCTGGAGTTCCCATTTCTGGAATATCAGTTTTCGAGTCTCCAAGATTGTTTCCACCTTCAGTACCCGATAAACTTGCCAACAAACTTTCCATCAGTAACGGGGCACATTTTATCTGTGGCTGTAAATATACTTTTTATTCATGATTATAATCGTTCTTACTTAATATATTTCTTACCATTAATAACTGAGTCCACTTGAAAAAGTCAGAGCACTATCAAATTGAAACTTAAATAGGTGATAAGAAGATGAAAACAATACGTTATTTGCCTACTTGCACACTTTTAAAAGTTCAAAATTGAAAAGCTTTGTTCTTTTGCTTACGGACTGTAACTAAAATTTGTTAATTAAAATTTTCAAGCCACTTTTTCAAGTTGGCTCATAACTAAAGTTTCGCAAGTGAAAATCCACAAGATTAAATACTTACAAAAAAAGGAATGACCGAAATTCAGCCATTCCCTATATTCTAAAATTCCACAATATTTTCTGATTATTCCTCAATAATCCTCATTACAGTGCCACGCTATCTGAGACATTATAATTCCACGCTCTCTACGCGGAATTTGAGCAAGCCTGCAGGTACCTTCACTACGACTTCTTCACCAGCTTTCTTACCCAAGAGAGCCTTGCCGATAGGAGATTTGATGGAGATTTTGCCATTATGAAGGTCCGCCTCATGAGGATTGACGATGCTGTAAGTCATACTGCAATTGGTGGAAAGATTGGTAATCCTTACCTTGCTCAACAGACCTACAGTATCACTCTTAAGACGGGACTTGTCGATGACACGGGCATTCTCCAAGACCTTCTGCTTGAAACTGATCCGACTCAACAGTTTACCCTGTTCACGCTTGGCAGCATGATATTCAAAGTTTTCACTGAGGTCACCCTTGTCACGAGCCTCAGCGATAGCATCACGCACGGCTGGCAACTCCACGTTCACCATGTGCTGAAGCTCGGCTACGAGTTCGTCATAGCCTTCTTGAGACATATATTCCATATTCTTCTAAACTTATATTTTTTCTATCGTTCTTATTGACTGATTATAATTCTGGGGTGCAAAGGTACGGGGAATAAATGGAAACACAAAGAAAAATTCCACAAATATTCGCATAAAAAACTTAAAAATAGGTAACTTTATTTGGTCAGCTTTGTTTTTATCCCTATTTTTGCACCCCATAAACAGTTTATCATCGTGCCATTATCTCTCGCTGATACATGGCAAATAAAACAAGCAGACTATTATGAATATCAAAGAGAATTATCAGAAATACGCAAACCAATATGCTTCGGAGTTGACTGCCCTGAAGCGCAAGAACACGGGATTTATCACAGGCGAACTGTTGGCTTTCGGAGGCATCCTAAGTTTCCTGATCTGCTATTTTGCATGCGATGGCGACACCCGTCATTTTCTGGTGGGAGCCGTTCTGTGCCTGGCAGTCTATTTCATTATCCGCCGCATCGACGACCGCCACAAAGAGAAGATAGAACAACTGGCTGCCCTGCTCAAGGTCTATCAGAATGAAATCAAGGCCTGGGAGGGTGACTTCTCTCCTTTTGAAACAGGCGGACAGTATCTGAACCCGCAGCATTCCTATGCCTTCGACCTCGATGTCTTCGGCAAGGATTCCCTCTTCAACCGCATCTGCCGCACCATCACTTCGGGCGGTTCTGACAGATTAGCTGCCAACCTCACCCGTGAAACTCCTCTCTCTCTGGAGGAAATTCGTAAAAGAGCAGAACTGCAGAAGGAAATCGCAGCCCCCGACTGGCGCATCAACTTTTTAGCACTTGGCGAAAGAAACTGCAAGAAGATAGATTCAGCAGCCGTGGCTGAGGCGATGCAGAAAGTTTCACAGATGGAAGTACCGAGATGGTTTGGTTCCCCGATTTCACTCGTCCTCGGTTGGCTGGCGATCATCGGCATCATCGGCTCTGTCGTCCTTTCTATCTGCTCCGTCATCTCCATCAACATCCCCCTGTGGTGGGTCATGCTGCAATACATGGTGGTATTCTTCATCTGCAAGCAGACTCTCGACAAGATAGACAGTAATGGTGGTAAGCTCCGTCATCAGCTCATCGCCTACTCACAGATTCTCCGTCTCATCGCCCAGCGCAATTTCCAGAGCCAGTTGGGCAGGGAGATACAGGAATCGCTCGCCGACGCACTGCCATCATTCGCCCAACTGGAAAAGATACTGAAGGGTTACGACCGACGGGGCAACTTCCTCGGTCTGTTCTTCACCGATGCCTTCATGCTCAGCGACTTCTTCCTGGTGCGCAGTTTTCTGAAATGGAAGAATACCTACATGGTGAAGATGGAGGAATGGATGAACGTGATCAGCGAGATGGATGCAATGGTTTCGATGGCCGACTTCCGATACAATCATCCCGAAGCCAACGAACCGGAACTGCAAGATTTGCCAGAAATCATCTTCGAGGGAAAGAACCTTTATCATCCTTTCCTCGGTGCCAAGGCGGTGAAGAACGATTTCACGGTCAAGGACGGCAACTACTATATCATCACGGGAGCCAACATGGCGGGCAAGAGTACCTTCCTCCGTTCATTGGGCGTGAATTATATCTTAGCGATGGCAGGAATGCCTGTCTTTGCCGACCATCTGAAGATTTCCCGCTTCAGAATGTTCTCCAGCATGAGAACCACAGACGACCTGACGCATGGCATCTCTTACTTCAATGCTGAACTGATCCGACTGGAAGAACTGTTGAAATTCTGCAAGGATAGCGCAAGCGGTGAGAGAAGCGAGAGACTGAAAGTCCTCATTATTCTCGATGAAATCCTGAAGGGCACCAATTCGCTGGACAAGTTGAACGGTTCCAGAAAATTCCTCGAAGCCATCTCCAAGTTGCCTGTTAGCGGCATCATCGCCACCCACGACCTGGAATTATCCAAGATGGAGAATGATCCGTCAGGCAAGTTCCACAACTTCTGTTTTGAGATAGACTTAGGCACAGATGTCACCTATACTTATAAGATACAGCGAGGCGTGGCAAGAAACCAGAATGCCACCTTCCTGCTGAATAAGATTCTGGAGAAAAACTTCGGGGATGATGTTACAAAGTAAAGAAGTCACGAATGACATTCACCAAGTGGAAAAGTAAAGGACAATAATAACATAGTGACATAATAGTTATGGCAAAGAAATCAGAAATACGAAACAGTACTGCAGAGTTCCTGACTTTCGTGGCAGAAGGTAAGGAGCAAGGCATTCAGGTGCTATATAAAGACGAAACGGTATGGGCTACACAAAAGGCTATGGCACAGCTTTTTGACTGTTCAACAGACAATATCGGATTGCATCTGAAGAACATCTTCAAGAGTGGAGAACTTGTTGAAGATTCAGTTACCGAGAAAAACTCGGCAACTGCCGCAGATGGTAAGAACTACATGACAAAGTTCTACAATCTTGACGCAATCATTTCTGTTGGCTATCGTGTCAACTCTATCCGTGCCACACAATTCCGACAGTGGTGTACCTATGTCATTCGCCAGTTCTCTTTGCGTGGCTATATCATAGATAAAAAACGCATGGAGAATGGTTCGTTCATCGGTGAAGACTATTTTGAGCATTTGTTAGCTGAAATACGTGAGATTAGATTGAGTGAACGCAGATTTTACCAAAAGCTCACGGATATATATGCTACAGCTGTTGACTACAATAAGGATGCACCTACCACGCGTCTGTTTTATAAAAAAGTTCAGAATAAGATGCATTATGCAGTGCATGGGCATACTGCAGCTGAACTTATAGTAGAAAGAGCCAATGCTGAGAAAGAGCACATGGGACTGACCACTTGGGAGAATGCACCTGATGGAAAGATTGTCAAGCCAGATGTGAGTATCGCCAAAAACTATCTGAAGCAAGTTGAACTTGAAGATATGGGGAAACTCGTCAACTCTGTGCTTGATTTAGCGGAACGAATGGCAAATCGACATATACCAATGACTATGGAAGATTGGGCAAAGCGTATAGACATTATTCTTGAAGCTGGAGGTGATGCCGTATTACATGATGCAGGAAAGATTTCTGCTGAATTTGCCAAGAGTTTCGCAGAGTCTGAGTTTGAAAAATACCGTGTGATACAAGACAAATTATTCAGCTCTGATTTTGATAAATTCAATTCTTCTTTACCGTTTGACGATGATAAGAATTGAAAAACAAAAACAGATGACTACCTTTACATACAACAATAAGTAAAACACGTTTGAGGTCACAAATTGTGACCTCAAAAATGGATATAAATATGGCAGATATAACAGAAAAGACAGAGAACGGCGAACTGATCACAAATCGTGACCAATTGGTTGTTGTGGATAACATAGAGTCTCTAATATAAATGATTAGAGGACAGAAAGTTATGCTTGATAAAGATTTAGCAATACTTTATGGTGTACAGACAAGAACTTTGAACCAAGCAGTCAAACGTTATATTCAGAGGTTTCCTTCTGATTTTAGCTTTCAATTAACAATGGAGGATTGTTCAAAATCACAGGTTGTGACTTTGAACGCAGGACGAGGAAAAATATAAAGAAGTTACCAAAAGTGGTTTGACTTCTCAAAGATGGAGATACTTACACCAGACGAATTAGTGGAACGAATTGATAGAGGGTAAATGCAACTTATTATATATGTTATATATGTAGTTTAAAATAGGTTCGCCTTGGCGAACTAATTGATATAACATAGAACACATTAATAAATCTTTAGATAGAAAGTTATAGGAGCAAGACAACAAACGTTCTTGCTCCTATTGTCATTTCTATAGCAACTATTGTTTCAAAGCTATCTCTATTTACAATACTCTGTTAATTCTTATGTAATCGATTGAAAATGAGAGAGTTAATTAACGT
>ERZ791632.241-NODE-241-length-17970-cov-6.03651_pt1 | contig 17970 bp, 12 predicted proteins | sample MGYA00510263_ERZ791632 | MGnify/ENA primary metagenome ERZ791632 (study PRJEB30046, sample SAMN00715181) | human gut metagenome | study: EMG produced TPA metagenomics assembly of the A metagenome-wide association study of gut microbiota in type 2... | reverse complement strand
GTTTTCCGCGCTAAGCGGCTAACACAAGCGTTATATCTTTTGTTCTTCTGTCCTTTTGTTCTTCTGTTCTCCGCGTTAGCGGCAAATCTCATAGAGCACCACAATATCCTGATTCCATCACTCTCAGAGCCGTTGAATGACATGGTGTTACGCACTAGTTTGCTCACGGGCACAAACCCTTTGTCCGCCTGGTCGCGCCATTGCACCTCGGGCGTGCGGTCAAGCACATTATAGCTAATGTCGCACTGTTCGTCCATAAGGGTAATACCGCAGTCCGTGGTGCTGCCAGTTGTTTGCTGTGCGCAGTCAGTGTCGTTACCCATGCTTTTTTGCGGTTGGGGTGTTTCAGTGTTCTTAGTTTGCGGTTCCGCACTATGCGCGATAGCGTCTATCAGTTTGTCCACGCCACGTTTCACAATGGCATCGGCATAGCGCAGCATTCTGTTAAGCATTCGTTTCATGGTAGTCAATAAAATTTGGTTTTGTACAAAAGTGTTGCAAAGGTAGCACCAAGACATTGCACCCATCAAAAAAAGTGTACAATTTGTACACAAATATTTGCTCCCTCCTCGTCATCCCTCTTGTAAAAGAGTGCGTGTGTTTTTACTGCCATCTTACACTTTTTGTGCGTAACAAGTTGATATACAGACGTTTCAAGAGTGTAAGATGATTCCAAAGTATCTTACACACCCCTGCACACATCTTACACATCACACCCCGCTGTCACGCAGCCGATTTGGACGTATGCGGTGGATTTTACGCCATAGGGACGTAGAAGAATCTGTCGGAGCAACAGACTTTTCTGTTCCCCTATGCCGTAATATCCTCCTCCCGTGCTTGTGCCGTGTGGCAGCGTGCAGGTTGTGTAGGTTGTGTGTAGGTGGATTTTGCAGCATCTTACACTGCGTAAAATATTGATAGCCAATGAGTTGTAACGCATTTGTGTAAGATGTAAGATATTCGGTATATAGAGCTATTGTAGCATTGTAAACTAAATTGCACATATTTTGAATTGTTCAGTTAATGCCTTCAGCGGGAGCACGCATTAACAGAATAATTCTGTTTTAGGGGGCCTAAATATGTTTTTTCGGCTTTAGTATATGATTTTATGTGCGAAACGTGACAAATGTGATTTTTTATCACTATGCTTGTAAACAAAACGAGATGTAAGAATATATGGTGAAAGATAATTTTCCGATAAGGCTGAAAGAAGCGCGTTTGATGATGGGCTTCAGCATGGACAAACTTGTGGAGCGCGCGGGTGGTGCCATTACCAAGCAGAGCATATCCCGCTATGAGAGAGGCATAATGCACCCGAAGCATAAAGCACAGGCTTCCTTGGCCAAGGCTCTCAACATCAGCATGGATTACTTCAATGGCACCAGTCTTAAGATTGACCTGCCAATGCTTCGTACTACCTCAGGTAACCAGCTGACAGAAGAGGAACTTGTTGCTTTAGAAGCCAAGCTCTCCTTTTGGGCGGAGCAATATCTTGACAAGGAAAAGAAAGCAGGTATTTCCACTTCTTTTACGAATCCAATTCCGAAGACTCCAGTTTCAGAATTGGAAGACGTCATACGCATGGCAAACTTCCTTCGGCAGGAATGGCACTGTGGCGACGGCCCCTTGCCATGTATATTGCGACTGTTGGAGCGAAAAGGCATCAAAATTTTGATAGCAGAACTTCCTGGCGATGTGTGGGGTGTGAGCACGTGGGCCGACAAAGTGCATCCTCTCATCGTGATAGACCCATGTCCTGGTAAGATCACCACAGACCGCCTCCGCTTTACTGCGGCACACGAGTTGGCCCATCTGCTCCTCACCTTTCCGGAAGGTTTGGAGCCGAAACAAATAGAGAAGCTATGCAATATGTTTGCTGGTTTTTTCTTGTTCCCGAAGGACACGTTCATCGACGAGATGGGAGGCACCAAACGCGCGCAGCTCACACTTGAAGAACTGATAGACCTCAAGGAGGTGTATGGTGTGTCGGTTTCTGCCCAAGTGCACGAGGCCAAGGACTTGCAGATGAAATCCGATGAGCACTACCATTGGTGGTACAACGAGCGAATTAAAAAGAACAGCATGGAAACAGGGTGGGGAGACTACAAAATTCCTGAAACGATTGGCAGAGAGAGAAGGATAGATTCGAGAATAGCGAATGAAAGAAAAGAAATAAGTTCATTGCCTTTGAACCGCCAGCAGTAGGTCTATCTTTGCTTTTATTGTGTAGTGGTATACCGTTCTCGCTATTATGAACGTGAAGTGGTGATGCACAAGTAACCATTGCAAATAGGGTAAGTCAGGTTTGCTTTTAATATATTAAGTAAATGATAAATTGAAGAATTATGAGAATACATTTAGAACTAACGCCTAATACGAAGCCAGTTCCTTTTGAATATCAGCAGAAGTTGGTTGGGACGATTCATAAATGGATAGGCAACAATTCCATTCATGACAAAATATCGTTGTATTCTTTCTCTTGGCTTAACGGAGGAAGAATGAAAGACAATGCATTGCAATTTAGGAATGGCGCAACGATGTTCATCAGTTTCTATGACGAACAGATAGTCAAACAAATAGTCAAGGCAATACTTCAAGAACCAGAGATGTTTTGTGGTTTAGTAGTATCTGGCATTAGCATTGACAATGATCCACAATTGAACGACTGCGAATTGTTTAACTGTGCAAGTCCAATTCTCATCAAACGGAAATTGGCTGATGGCAGCATTAAGCAATTCAATTTCAGCGATGCCGAAGCTAACCAATACCTAAAGGAGACGTTGCTTTCAAAAATGCGAGAAGCTGGGCTGGAAGATGATACATTGGATATAAGATTTGATACTTCTTATAATAAGAAGAAATTGAAACTGGTACGCTATCACGGTATCGGAAACAAAGGCAGTATATGTCCTGTTATCATTAAAGCGAAGCCCGAGACAAAACTTTTTGCTTGGAACGTGGGCCTTGGCAATAGTACGGGTATTGGATTTGGTGCAATTTACTAATCATAAATGACAATGGGTATGTATATCGTAACATATAAAGGTCAGTTTGGCTTTATAAAACCATGGACTGCTGTTAGAGACGGAGAGACATTTAGTCAGCAATTTCTCACTCCTTCTATAATAGAAGGTATAGAGAAAAAGCTATTTCCCGAATTATTGAATATCCCAGGGATACACAAGATCGTTAGGCACAAGCTCAGATACGAGGCAATGGACTCTCAGCAAGAAGTGACGCAGACAAGAGGTTGGGAATACAAAAACAGAACATTCATACGAAGCCGCTCCATTTTGCGGCGTTCCGTTCTCCTTCACCCCGTGCTCTGCATAGCTTTTGAAAGTGAAGAAGATGCCCTTATTGCATCTCAGCAGCATGTATGCGTGTGCAGGAATGAGGATATGCTCTTACCTGATGCAGAGATACTTAAACTGACAGAAGAAGAATTCAAGCAATTGCCAGGCTTTGAGTTGTGCTTTGGCAATTCCGATCAATCTTTTTTGGTAGGCTATAATCGTTTTGACAAGAGTAAACCTATGTATGGTTGGTTGGAATACAATGGCCAGACGTTATGACAAAAGTGTAGCCTATGAATATCCATCAAGAAATATTGGCGAAGGGAGAACGAAATGGGCGTATATGTTTGTTTCAGCACCTAAGGAACGTAGCTGATATAGCTGCTGTTGTGGCCAATCATGCTGGGCTTGACGAACAGATAGCCATTGAGGGTGCATTGCTACATGACATCGGAAAAGTAAGTCCATTGTTTCAAAAGTCGCTGGCTCCTTCCTATAAGAAAAAGCCAGGTTCCGTGTTCCGTCATGAGATAGCCTCTCTGTTTTTCCTTTCGCTAATCAAAGAAGCACATCGAAATGCTGTAATAGATATGGTAGTAGCTCATCATAAGTCCATGTACAAGGATGTAAGAGAACTTGGCATTTTGGATTTGGATGACAATACTAATTGTTTTGAAGAGCATTCGAAGGGATTTGAAGAATGGAGTCCCATTGCTTTGGAAATATTGGAAAGCCTTGGGCTGAAAACTCATAAGATATCTATTGACGAAGCTGAAGACAACTATGAATATGTTGTAGATTACTGTTGTAACCGCAAGTCAGACTGCTCGAAATGGAGAGGGCTGCTTATGGCTTCCGACCATATGGCTTCGGCTATGGAAACAGAGTCGGAGATGCCTTTGAACAAATTGTTCATCAAGCCAGACCTGTCTTTTTACAACAGACAAAGTCAGCTCTATCCATTGTCCATGATTTCTGCGGAAAGTAAGAAAAAACACACTCTGGTTACAGCGCCGACTGGAGCGGGAAAGACTGATTTCTTGTTGCGTCGTTGTCAAGGACGTGTATTTTATACCCTGCCCTTTCAAGCGTCAATCAATGCGATGTATGATAGGATCAAGGCTGACTTGTCTGATACCAATGCACAAGTCTATCTTCAGCATGCAGCTTCCAACCTAAAGGTGAAAGACGAAAAGGTAGAAGAAAGCATTATGCAACGGCATGTGGGTGCATCGGTCAAAATCTTGACACCTCACCAAATGGCTTCTATTGTTTTTGGCATCAAAGGCTACGAGGCAATGGCTATGGACTTGCGAGGGTGTGATGTAATTTTGGATGAAATACATACATATTCTGATGCTATACAATCTATAGTGCTGCGCATTATCGAAATTTTGATAGCTTTGGATTGTAGAGTACATGTAGGAACAGCAACCATGCCAACTGAATTATATAAAAGGATATTGGAGTTGCTGGGAGGGCCGAGTGAGGTATATGAGGTAAAGCTTGCCCCTAATACTCTCGCATCTTTTAATCGCCACCAAATCTACAAGTTGGCCGGTCGTGAAGATGCTTTTGGTGTTATATCCTCAGCGGTAAAGAAACATTCTAAACTGCTCATTGTATGTAACCAGGTGAAAAGGGCGCAAGAGTTTTATGAAGAGATAGACGAACTCTACCCGGATATTAGAAAGATGCTCATTCATAGTAGGTATAAACGGAATGACAGAGCAAGGCTGGAAACTGACTTGCGTACAGATTTCAATATACTGGAGGATACACCATGCATAGTTGTGTCAACACAGGTCGTTGAGGTAAGCCTTGACATCAGTTTCGATGTGATGGTTACAGAATGTGCTCCAATTGATGCTCTTGTACAACGTTTCGGACGCATCAACAGAAAACGTAGTCTGGAAACCATAGGGCATTATAAGCCCATCTATGTTATTTCGCCCTCGGAGAATGAAAAGGAAGCCTTGCCCTACAGCTTGGACGTGTTAAAAGGAACGTTTGAGGTCTTGCCAGATAATGGGCAAGTTATGGAAGAAGGACACATTCAAGAGATGATAGACAAGGTGTATCCTAAAGTGAATTTTCAAAACATTGACTATACGGGGGTGGCATTTTTGGCTGGAAAATGGCAATTGAAGGCACTTTGCCACCAAGCAAGATCAGCGCTGCTCGAGACGCTCGACATCAACTCGGCAGTTTGCATTACCGAAAAGGATAAGGAAAGATACCTGCAAGGAACAGGAATGGAACGTGTGGAAATGGAAATTCCAGTGAGCTACCATTCCATAGCCCATAGGAATCTTGACCAACTAAATGTGGGAACACGTCCTTTTGTCATACCTGACAAAGGTTATGATCACGAAAAAGGATTGTTGCCGGATTATTGTAAGACAGAATATTATCAAACATTTGAAATTCTATAGTATATGATTACATCAGCAATAGGCAAAATGTTTCTGGAAGCCTACAATGAGGAATATGGCACCCACTATGATGCCCGAACTTTCTTCATAGAGCAGTTCTATCCCTTGTTTTTCGATCAAAACAAGTACATGATGACTGCAGGCAACTCTCCTTTGGAAAATCCTAAGCTAAGTTGGGATGACATGATAAAAGGGAAAAAAGATTATGAAACTCCAGAACAACGAAAAACTCGTTTTGACAAACTGTTGAAGAAAATCGAAGATAGCGAAGCTGATGCGAGCATTGCAAGAGGTTTCCCTTCGTTAGACACAGCCGCGACTACGTCTGGACAAGTGACCAATGTAGTATTGCCACATGAAAAGGAAAATATCTTTGCTTCATGGATCGGAGATGCTCTTGGGGTTGGTGTACAAGGAGGCTTTTCTATTTTATTTAGTCACAAGGGCATTCTTCTTGATATATATAAGGGCTGGAAACTTTATCGCAAGTGCCTCAATGAAACTTCCATGTTAAAAGGCAACCAAATCAATACATGGAACGGACAATGGCTATCACATTATTATGATACAAGAATTTATGATGAAGAGCAGCCATTGGCAGGATATAATCCATATGTTGCCAATAAAGATGGAGTCCAAAGTATTGACACCCAAACATGGATAAAGGTACTTATTGGAGTTTCAAGGAAGTACAAAAATGCTCAAATCTTAGGCTATATTTATAGCATAGGGCAAACTAACACTACGATAGGTTTTATACCTTTTGACCTTGGTCAAATTCGCCGTCCTATCCATTTGTATGAGAAACTGTTTGGTACGACCCAAGTAAGAAACGCAGAATCCTTGTGGAATACGGCTTTTGGCTTTAGAACTGCTTGTACTGCAGGAGTCATTGGCATCAAAGCCATGGAACCCAAAGGGCTTGGGGACTATGTGTACCCTAAAGGCGACAAAGCCCCAAAGCAACCCAAAGCACCGAAGAATGAAACAGAAACAATCAACTTTAATGTATATAAAATTTGGATATTAGCTATGTTGAATAACGAAGATTTGTGGGATAAGTCCCAAGAGTTGGCAGAGTTGCTGAACGAAGCCTCTACAGACAAAGACAAGTCGATCAGCACCAAACGCAAAAATTTGGTGGAGGCGATGCTTGGTGCTTCAAATAAGAAGCAATTTATAGCGGCAGCAACAGAGGTCATTCCATTTATTGGAAAGACAAATGAGTTTAAGGATATTGTAAAAGAAGTCCACAGTATGCCAACAGATAATGTGCCATACTTTTTGACTCTTTTGCGATTTCAGTACAAGACTTTATAATAACAATTAATATAGAAAACTATGAATAAGAATTCTTTCATTTATTTGCGTGGTTGCAAGCATGCAGCATTTACGGTGTTCTGTGTGGAAGCCGGTCAGAAATCTTACTATGACCCACAGTTCAATGTAAAAGTACCATACTCCAGTGGACAACAAGTAAAGCGTTCAATCATGGGTAAGCTTAATGAGGTTCTCAACGTTGAGCCTTCTCCCACAGAATTCTATTTTGACGTTGATAAAAAAGGAGCACTCAAGGAGGGTGAAGTCCTTTCGTCATGCGACCCACATTATGTCGACCAATTGTTGGGCGGTTGGATGAGAACTCCTAAAGGTGGAAAGGAAAAGGCTGTTAAACGTAGAAGCCCTTTCAGTATTTCTGCCATGACACCGCTTCACCCTCTTTTGGCTTCAGTTCCTAAAGAGAACATTTCCTTTGATCGTTCTGACAGGCCGAATGTGCACAAGGTAGTTGTAAGAGATGCAAATGGAAATGTTCTTACTGATGAGCAAGTAAGTATTTTCTTGAATGGCAGTGATAGAAGCCTTTATCGTAAATGGATTCCAGACAATACTCGTGCAACGGGTCTGTTTGTCTATGATGTTGCTATCGACTTGCGCCGCTTATTCTGTGTGTTAACTAACCAGTTGGAACCTGAGATAACTTCCGATATGGTTGAGACGTTAAAGAATGATGGCTGGAAAGTTGTTAATACGGTATTTGGAGAATGCTTGTTGATGCCAAAGGAACAGCGAGAGAAAATAATTCCTGCCATCGCAGACGCTTTGATTGACTGGCATATAACATCAAATCAAGCAAGAACATTCAGCTTGATGGAAACACTAGCCATTGCTATCAGTGATAATGCTAACACATTGGCCGCTGCCATTCGTGCCAAGCTCATTGATGGTGACAATGACTCGAAACCAAAGGCTAAGCCCATCATCGATGAGCACGCTGGAGCTGCAACTTATGTCACGCTGCCATGTGCAAGTTATATTGTAACTGAAACAGAGAGCGCCGATGCTTTGGATAAAGCCAAGCAAGACCTTGTTAATCGTATGCTGACTTTCGATTACGAGAATCAACTATAGCTACTATATGTGGAGGCTCTTTCTGCATAGGTGAGAGCCTCCATCTTAATCTTTACTTATGATAGTAACAGGCACTCATTTCAATTATTACCAGTTGTGTCATCGCAAACTCTGGCTCTTTTCCAATGGTATTAACATGGAGCAGGAGTCCGAATTGGTTTATGAGGGAAAACTGGTGCATGAATACTGCTATCCCCAACGAAACTCTAAGTATGAGGAAGTGGAGATTGATGGCATTAAGGTGGATTACTATGATGCGAAGAACAAGGTCATTCATGAGATTAAGAAATCCAATAAGGTTGACAAGGCTCATGAATGGCAGTTGAAATACTATATGTATGTGTTTGAACGACATGGCATTGTTGGAGTGAGTGGTGTCCTGGAATATCCGCTCTTGCGCAAGACGCAAGATGTTATTCTTTCTGATGTCGATAGGGAGGAGATTCAAGAGATAACAAAGGATATTTCAAGCATTATTTCGCAAGAGACATGCCCGCCACGAGTAAAGAAAGGTATCTGCAAAAATTGCAGCTACTTCGATTTTTGTTACATAGATGAACCTGAGGAGGAATAAGAATGAAAAGAAATTTCTATTTGTTTAATCCCGGCATCATGGAGCGTAGGGACAACACCTTGAAGTTTACGCCAATCTTTGTGAACGAAGATAAGGACGAAGTCATGCAACAACCTCGATACATTCCTATTGAGGATGTTGCAGAGCTATATGCCTTTGGAAGCCTCAGAGCCAATAGTGCTCTTTTTAATTTCTTGGGACAAAGGGGAATACCGGTGCATTTCTTCGATTACTACGAGAATTATACGGGTAGCTTTATGCCTCGCGAAAGTTTGCTCTCTGGCAAGGCCTTGCTGGCTCAAGCTTCTGCTTATCAGAACAAGAATAAAAGAGTGAATTTGGCTCGTAAGTTCATACAGGGAGCGGCATGGAACATGGTTATGAATCTAAATTACTATAACCGTCGAGGCAAAGATCTACAGGAACTCATCAATACCATCAAACGATTAACGAAAACTCTTGATGATGCCAAGAATGTGGACGAGATTATGGGGGTCGAGGGAAATATCCGACAGGCATATTATGCTGCATTCGACATTATTCTCGATGATTTTAATATGGGGTCAAGAACCAAGCAGCCTCCAGAGAATGAAGTGAACGCTCTCATCTCCTTTGGCAATATGATGTGTTATACAGAAACTCTCAAGGCCATCCATCAGACTCAACTCAATCCAACTATTAGTTTCCTGCATACTCCAGGGGAAAGGCGTTATTCTTTGTGTCTCGACATCTCTGAGATATTTAAGCCTATTATCGTTGACAGGGTTATATTCAAGGTGCTCAACAAGCATGCCTTGGGGTGTCAGCATTTTGATAAGAAGTTGAATAAATGTCTGTTGAACGAAAAAGGCAAAAAAATATTCGTGAAGGCTATGGAAGAACGGTATGACGAAACTTTCCGCCATCGCTCTTTGGGCAGGAATGTCAGTTACAAACATCTCATCAAGCTGGAGTGCTATAAGTTAATGAAAGACTTGTTGGGTATAGAAGATTATAAACCATTCAAAATGTATTGGTAGCTTATGTATGTAATCGTTGTATATGATGTAGGAGAAAAAAGAGTAGGGAAAATGCTGAAGTTATGTCGTCAATATCTCTGTTGGATTCAGAACTCTGTATTGGAAGGAGAACTATCGGAAACCAAGCTGCGAGAGTTGAAAATCAAGATGAAAAACGTCATCGATGAGGCTGAAGACAGTATAATTATTTTTACGAACAAGTTGGGGTATAATATGAACAAACAAATCTTAGGAAAAGAAAGAATGTCAACAGACAATTTCCTATAATAAGTTGTCGATATATATATTCTTATTTCTCTTTTTCGTGTAAAACTCTCAAAATAGTTCTTTGACATGTTGAAACATTAATGAATAACGGGGTTGTCGTATAGCTTGTAAAAGAATATTATTCTACATCGACATATTTTCTTGAACTATTTTTGTACCTTTGAATTATGATTCCCCTTGTATATAAAGGTATCTTACTGAAAAATGCAATGGGTTTTAATCGGACCTTCATGGAATTGAAACAAATAATGCTGTATGTAGCTTTGTAAATGTTCGCGTTTTAATCGGACCTTCATGGAATTGAAACTCAGCAGGCACAAGTACGTAATAAGTGAGTGTAGTGTTTTAATCGGACCTTCATGGAATTGAAACAAGGTTGGGAGACCTTTTACAAGAGTTACGTCACAGTTTTAATCGGACCTTCATGGAATTGAAACGACAAAAACTTATTCAACTTATCAGGGTCGCCCAAAGTTTTAATCGGACCTTCATGGAATTGAAACGCCTTGCTTTTGGTGGTAAATGTGATGTCCGTTGTGTTTTAATCGGACCTTCATGGAATTGAAACGCATTTCTTTTGCGGTTGTAATGCTACTCAATGCCTGTTTTAATCGGACCTTCATGGAATTGAAACGATGCTTGCGATTTTCCGCATTGATCCGCCTTGCCTCGTTTTAATCGGACCTTCATGGAATTGAAACTCTCCACTTGTTTACCATCGTAGTGGCCTACTGCAAGGTTTTAATCGGACCTTCATGGAATTGAAACAAGCACGGTGCAGCGTTCGGCAGGGCAGCACATGGCCGTTTTAATCGGACCTTCATGGAATTGAAACTTTGCCTCGGTAGCGTTCTTGGCAGATGGTGCCGAGGGTTTTAATCGGACCTTCATGGAATTGAAACTAGGGTACTGGCAGCTTTTGCTATATCCGTTCCAGGTTTTAATCGGACCTTCATGGAATTGAAACTTTCTTTTTGACGTGCCTTCGCGGCCGCCTTTATGTTTTAATCGGACCTTCATGGAATTGAAACTATCTTGCCATACAAATATTTGTCAATGTTCGATGAGTTTTAATCGGACCTTCATGGAATTGAAACAATCTTCTTCGTTGTCAAAGTAATCTTCATTTTCCGTTTTAATCGGACCTTCATGGAATTGAAACATTATAGATAATAGAACAAATCACAAACTTTTAACACGTTTTAATCGGACCTTCATGGAATTGAAACATTATAGACTTTATAAAATATTACAAACATGACACAGTTTTAATCGGACCTTCATGGAATTGAAACGTACACCTTCAGGAAATGGAATACTGGTTACTGCATGTTTTAATCGGACCTTCATGGAATTGAAACTGAGTGGCTTCGCCTTCAAGCTTTATGAGGTAATATGTTTTAATCGGACCTTCATGGAATTGAAACTCAACTTGGTACACGCTTTCTTTTTATCTAAAAAGTGTTTTAATCGGACCTTCATGGAATTGAAACAAGGCGCAGACAATGGCGAATACTGGGCGAAGCTCCCGTTTTAATCGGACCTTCATGGAATTGAAACTTTGTATCGCGATTTTCCGTCTTTCGTGGTTCAGGTTTTAATCGGACCTTCATGGAATTGAAACGTGTTAAAGTCAATATAGAAGTATTCGTTATCTTGTTTTAATCGGACCTTCATGGAATTGAAACTAGGCGGCGGCTGTCTGTGCAGCATAGTTAGCAAGTGTTTTAATCGGACCTTCATGGAATTGAAACCGAGTTTGCTTATAATACTCAATACTACAATCTTGTTTTAATCGGACCTTCATGGAATTGAAACATGGAACAGAGAAAATGAGTATAATTCACCCGTAAATCGTTTTAATCGGACCTTCATGGAATTGAAACATGGTTCTACTCGTTTTGTACCTTGCCGCCAGTGTGTTTTAATCGGACCTTCATGGAATTGAAACCTGTGATACATACGTTGCTCGTATGAAGGAGTAAACGTTTTAATCGGACCTTCATGGAATTGAAACTTTTAACGTTAATGTCTCGAGTCTGCAAAGTGGGTTTTAATCGGACCTTCATGGAATTGAAACTGCGTTCACCAGGTTTTCTGTCGGACAAAGTTTTAGCGTTTTAATCGGACCTTCATGGAATTGAAACTACTTTAGTAGGTACGCGAAACTCTTCTGAACGTGTTTTAATCGGACCTTCATGGAATTGAAACAAGCGTCTCAAAAGCTCGTCTTTCAGGAGAACGCGTTTTAATCGGACCTTCATGGAATTGAAACTAAATGCTGTTATTTTTTAGTTGCTGTCTTTGATGGTTTTAATCGGACCTTCATGGAATTGAAACAGAGGCAAGGGGGCAGTATTGCCGTCTCCTGCATAGTTTTAATCGGACCTTCATGGAATTGAAACACATTCCGAACGACCCGAAAGCGTTAAAGGTACTCGGTTTTAATCGGACCTTCATGGAATTGAAACATAGCAATAATAACACTAAGTATAATGTTATACTTTGTTTTAATCGGACCTTCATGGAATTGAAACTACTTTAGTAGGTACGCGAAACTCTTCTGAACGTGTTTTAATCGGACCTTCATGGAATTGAAACAGGGTTTAGGCTATGATAATACTACTAAGGCTGTACGTTTTAATCGGACCTTCATGGAATTGAAACATCAATGGCAGAACGCTTGATTATCTCGCAGCCCGTGTTTTAATCGGACCTTCATGGAATTGAAACTACATAGCCCTGACCCTGACAGGCAGCACACTCAATGTTTTAATCGGACCTTCATGGAATTGAAACTACATAGCCCTGACCCTGACAGGCAGCACACTCAATGTTTTAATCGGACCTTCATGGAATTGAAACACATGTTTGACATGCGTTATGTTAACTTTACAAAAGAGTTTTAATCGGACCTTCATGGAATTGAAACACAAAAGGCAGAAAAGGAAGAACTTGATAAGCTTGTTTTAATCGGACCTTCATGGAATTGAAACTGTAATCTACATTGTAGGTATTTGCTTGCTCATTTTCGTTTTAATCGGACCTTCATGGAATTGAAACAAGCAAGAACTTGACGGCCTGACGGCCTAATACGGTTTTAATCGGACCTTCATGGAATTGAAACTCGGCTTGTAATTGCAATATCTGTGTATTACTACGGTTTTAATCGGACCTTCATGGAATTGAAACGTGGGAAAATGAGCAAGCAAATACCTACAATGTAGGTTTTAATCGGACCTTCATGGAATTGAAACTAGTAATTTTTTCAAACCACGTATTTTGCTTACGCATGTTTTAATCGGACCTTCATGGAATTGAAACAAGAAGAAAACCGTCAATAAGTCTGCCCCGAAGAGTTTTAATCGGACCTTCATGGAATTGAAACTATCGTATGGTTGAGGCACGCGATGGTCGTATCGGTTTTAATCGGACCTTCATGGAATTGAAACTACGGGAACGGCGTACTCGTTGAGGACGGTCAGCGCAGTTTTAATCGGACCTTCATGGAATTGAAACATCAGGGCAACGTCTGTCTCTTCTGTTGTGTTGTGTTTTAATCGGACCTTCATGGAATTGAAACGCGGCAGCGTGAGAGGCATCGGCAGAACCATAAGGTTTTAATCGGACCTTCATGGAATTGAAACAAATTCCTTTTGCTCCTTTTTATCTTTGTACTTAGAGTTTTAATCGGACCTTCATGGAATTGAAACAACGATAACGTCTGAGACAAACGAAATCATCGAGGCGTTTTAATCGGACCTTCATGGAATTGAAACGTCCCAACAATCATCATTTAGAGAGTCGGCAACAGTTTTAATCGGACCTTCATGGAATTGAAACATGATAAGACCATGCTCACGGACTTCAAAGTCGAATGTTTTAATCGGACCTTCATGGAATTGAAACAGATTTGTAGTATAATTAATCGGAGTACCTGGAGGTTTTAATCGGACCTTCATGGAATTGAAACCTGCGAAAAACGATAGAAATCGTTATAAACTTTCTGAGTTTTAATCGGACCTTCATGGAATTGAAACCTCTTTTCACCTTTTCAAGATTAGGCAATTTTATGGCGTTTTAATCGGACCTTCATGGAATTGAAACGTAGTATCTAAACCAAACAACTTATTAACGGGTATGTTTTAATCGGACCTTCATGGAATTGAAACAAGGTGAGTTGACCAAGGAACAATCGGAAAATATGCGTTTTAATCGGACCTTCATGGAATTGAAACTATGAAACTTGAAAACGATAATTATTATGCTGACCGTTTTAATCGGACCTTCATGGAATTGAAACATCAGACACCCACGCGTCAGCGTATTAGCGCGTTAGTTTTAATCGGACCTTCATGGAATTGAAACTCGGCACGAAGTCTTTTAATGTCCTCATACTGGTTGTTTTAATCGGACCTTCATGGAATTGAAACGCATTCATTCGCAATTTCGTATAAGTAAGCACGCGCGAGTTTTAATCGGACCTTCATGGAATTGAAACACAACGAACCACGCTCTAAACAGAAATTTCGGATTAGTTTTAATCGGACCTTCATGGAATTGAAACAAGGACGGACAAAACTAAAGACATAAAAAAAGCACCGTTTTAATCGGACCTTCATGGAATTGAAACATGTTCTCGTAACGAGTGGTAAGGGTGGCTGCACACGTTTTAATCGGACCTTCATGGAATTGAAACTCATCACACTCCACCTTAGTAAACGGATAAAGAGCGTTTTAATCGGACCTTCATGGAATTGAAACTTATGAAACTACAATTACAAGTACTTCTTTTTATGTTTTAATCGGACCTTCATGGAATTGAAACTGATAAAGACAAGTTGCCTTGGTGGAACCCCATGGTTTTAATCGGACCTTCATGGAATTGAAACAATTTTCGCCGAAAGCGCTCACGTATACGGGCAACGGTTTTAATCGGACCTTCATGGAATTGAAACAAACTCGAGTGGTGCGTGCGCACGGCAGCCATCTTCGTTTTAATCGGACCTTCATGGAATTGAAACTTCGCAAGGTCAATCACGCCCATCTTTCCGATTTGCGCGTTTTAATCGGACCTTCATGGAATTGAAACTTGATAAAGATAATTTGGTAGTCATAATTTCTGATTGTTTTAATCGGACCTTCATGGAATTGAAACTGAGATGCTTTGCGCCTGTCGCCGGAGGGCTTTAGTTTTAATCGGACCTTCATGGAATTGAAACTGTTTTCCCGAACCCCAAACCCAATCAACAAGAAGTTTTAATCGGACCTTCATGGAATTGAAACTTTGACACCGAACACGATGCCGCCCAGCCTTTCGGGTGTTTTAATCGGACCTTCATGGAATTGAAACTTCGCTGTGCTCGTAATCATCCGCCCAGGCTGCAAGTTTTAATCGGACCTTCATGGAATTGAAACTGTAAAATGTACGATGGTCGCGGAAGTGGTTATGCTTGTTTTAATCGGACCTTCATGGAATTGAAACCTGCGATGTCGCTTCGCCGTGCCGGTCGTACCGGGTTTTAATCGGACCTTCATGGAATTGAAACTGCAAAAGCACATACAAGATTTAAGACGGTAAAAAAGTTTTAATCGGACCTTCATGGAATTGAAACACAGTGTGGTGGTGCGCGATACGATTGTGACAGTGTCTTAATCGGACCTTCATGGAATTGAAACGACGCCATGGCAGCCATCGACCTTAGCGAGAGCGACGGTTTTAATCGGACCTTCATGGAATTGAAACCTCAATACTGCTGCGTTTGCTCGTATGAAGCAATATGTTTTAATCGGACCTTTATGGAATTGAAACTAGTTGGTGTTAAGCACAAAGTCGACGGCGTCCTGCTTTAATCGGACCTTTATGGAATTGAAACAAGGTTCACCCCACACAGAAGCCAGTGCCATTGCTGCTTTAATCGGACCTTTATGGAATTGAAACTCGGCACAAGTAACCTGAATAGGGTGCAAACAGCGCTTTAATCGGACCTTTATGGAATTGAAACTTCGGACACATTTGGCAGTGGACTGATGGTGTGAGCTTTAATCGAACCTTTATGGACTTGAATTTATTTACTCCATATAGCTCATTTGTGTCGCACCCTGTGTGGGTACGTGGATTGAAACCAGCAGAATGCATACAAATAAAAAGGGTAAACGAACATGGAAAGTTCGTTTACCCTTTGTTAAATCATTGACTGTTGGTAATTAAAGTTTTCTGCCCTCTGTTTTTGGAGAGACTTTAACCATTGCTTAGTCAGCCGGTTCGAGGCAGGCGTCGAGCAAGGTTTCGATGGCTTCGCGGTCCATGTTCTGGCCAATGAATACGAGCTTTTGCATACGGTCGCCGTAGGTGTCGTCCCAGTCGTTCATGACCGAGGGGCTCTGTGCCTTAAACTGCTCAAACTCCTCGGCAGGCATGGTGGCATACCATTGTCCAGCCTGGCTGAGCGACACTTGCTTGCCAGCCTGCTCAAATACATAACACATGTCGCGCTCTGTGCCAAAGTAGCAAATGCCCTTGCAACGAATCACACTCTTGGGCCACAGACGCGCTATGAGCTGGTCGAACTCTACCATGTTGAAGGGACGGCGACGCTTGTATACAAAGGTGCCAATGCCGTATTCGAGTGCTTCGCCTTCTTCCTCGTTCTCAAGGCCGTGGCAGTGCTCATGGTCGTGGTGGTGATGGTGATGTCCGTGTTCGTGATCATGCTCGTGCTCGTGGTCGTGATGCTCGTCATCATGATGTTCGTGCTCGTCATCGTCGTCATTGCCTTCGACGGCCTCGATCCAGCGCGCCGAAGTAGCTACGCGTTCAAAATCGAAGTCGTTGGTGTTGATCAGACGGTCGAGGTCTACATCGCAGTAGTCGCAAGTGATGATTTCGGCCTTGGGCTGCAACTCGCGCAGAATGGCTTTGATGTGGTCAAGTTCCTGTGCGCTGACCTCAGATGCCTTGTTGAGCAGAATCATGTTGCAGAACTCTACTTGCTGAATAACCAGACTTGCAAGGTCGTCCTCGGCCATGTCCTTCTTGTTGAGATCGTTGCCGCCAGCAAATTCGTCGCGCAGGCGCAAGGCATCTACTACGGTCACCACGGAGTCGAGTTTGGCAATGCCCTTGGTGGCCAGGTTGGGGTACATGCTGGGGTAGGCACAGATGGTTTGAGCTATGGGGGCCGGTTCGCAGATGCCGCTGGCCTCGATTACGATGTAGTCGAAGCGCTGTTGTGCCACAATGTCGCTGAGTTGCTGCACGAGGTCCATTTTGAGTGTGCAGCAGATGCAACCGTTCTGCAGGGGGACAAGGCTGTCGTCACCTTCGCCCACAATGCCGCCTTGTGCTATGAGGCTTGCGTCGATGTTTACCTCGCCAATGTCGTTGACAATGACGGCAAATTTGATGCCTTTCTTGTTAGAAAGTATGCGGTTGAGCAGGGTGGTTTTGCCACTGCCCAGATAGCCTGTAAGCAACAGTACGGGGGTGATATTTTGTGTCATGATATGTTTGTTTTTACGCGTTAGTGGAATTGGTTGATTGGTAAGTTGGTTAAGTTTTTACGTTACTTGTCACTTTGTGTAGAACGCAAAGAGTGGTGCATAACCTATTTACTTGTTAACCTATGGCTTTGTTAACCGAAAGTCCCGTTTCTAACGGATTTATTCCTTGTATAAAAGGCTCATGTGCCGTAACAGCGCATGAGCCTTTGATAGTAGAGTAGCGTGATGACGCTGGGATAAAACTTATTTAGCAAGCGAAGTGCTGCCAGAGCCAATCATCTGTCCGTCGGCAAAGATGTAGGCAGAGTAGGCGCCGCCGCTGAGGAACTCGCTGACAGGCACGTAGAGTGTGACGTGTACCTCCTGTCCGGTATACTCGATGGTTTTGGCGGCAGAGTAGCCAATGGCGCGGTTTTCGTAGCGGAAGGAGCCGCTTTGGTTGACTACTTGCTGGCCAGGCTTGA
>ERZ791632.233-NODE-233-length-18232-cov-5.28773_pt1 | contig 18232 bp, 18 predicted proteins | sample MGYA00510263_ERZ791632 | MGnify/ENA primary metagenome ERZ791632 (study PRJEB30046, sample SAMN00715181) | human gut metagenome | study: EMG produced TPA metagenomics assembly of the A metagenome-wide association study of gut microbiota in type 2... | reverse complement strand
CGATATGGACCCCGTAACAGCAATGACAATCGATCGTGGCCGCAAAAATAATCAGTTGCTTATTCAGGCTCAATACAGCCCGATGCCGGTTGAAGAGCAGGTTGCGGTATTGTATTGTGGTACTCATGGTTTGCTGAAGGACGTCAATATTGACAAGGTATGCAACTTCCAGGAAGCATTCCTCCAAGTTATGCGTTCACAGTATGCCGACTCTGTATTGGCAAAGCTTCGTGAAGGCAATCTTAGCAATGAGGTTTGCCAGACAATAGAGAAGGTGGCTGCCGATATTGCAGGACAATATAAAGCGTAAGTTATATGGCCTCACTTAAAGAAGTAAAAACACGAATAGCTTCTGTAAACAGCACACGTAAAATTACAAGTGCTATGAAGATGGTTGCTTCGTCCAAGCTCCATCGTGCGCAGCAAGCTATTGAAAGTATGCGGCCTTACGAGCGGCAACTTACTCGTATTATGTCCACGTTTGTAGGCAGTATGGAGGGTGAGGTTGACACAGCATATGCAGCCCAACGCGATGTAAAGCGTGTTGTTATTGTTTTGTTTACCTCAAACTCTTCGTTATGCGGCGGCTACAATGCTAATGCAGTAAAGGCTTTTGTAAAAAAGGTTGAAGAATATCGAAGCCACGATATCGAGATTTGCAGAGTCTATGCAATGGGTAAAAAGGCTGCCGAGGCCGTTGGTAAACTCAAGAATTTTGATTTGGTAGACAAGAGCGCGTTGTTAGACCATCCCTCATATCAAGAGGCTGCAAAGGTAGCCTCCGAACTAATGGATCTCTATGTTAAGGGTGATATTGATGAGGTTGATTTAATATATCATCATTTCAAAAGTGCTGGTACACAGATCCTGACAACGGAAACATTCTTGCCTATAGATCTGCACGCAGATTCAACAGAGGAAGGTGCTACCAACAATCTGAATTTTATAGTAGAGCCATCTATTGGTGATATTGTAAATCAGTTAATACCAAAGTCGCTCCATCTGAGGTTGTACACTGCTTTGTTAGACAGTCTTGCAAGTGAACATGCAGCGCGTGTGATAGCCATGCAGGTGGCAACAGATAATGCTGACGACCTGTTACGCGAACTGACACTTACCTACAATAAGACGCGTCAGCAGGCCATTACCAATGAGCTGCTTGACATAGCAGGCGGAAGTGCAGCGCAGCAGTAAAATCGTGGAGTATTGTTGCTGGTAAAACTTTTTATAAAAGTAAAAATTGGGATTGAAACCTCTTATGGGGTATCAGTCCCATTTTTGATTACCCGTTGGACTCGGTAAAAGTTAATATTGAGCGAATCCATGCATTTTACAGTCTTATATCATATTTTCTGATGCCTTCACTCAGCATCTGTGCAGGCATAAACTCCTTCATGCTGTCGATAATGGTATTGAGCATTCGCTCTTTGACAAAGTCTTTTCTGATGTATAGGGATATGCGTCTTTGAGAAAGATAATTTCCTTCTATTTTTCTAACATTCTTACGTTGTGCTTCGCTTAAGAAATCGAGGTGCATTTCGGGAATGATGGTGAATCCTCCATTTTCGTCCACGATACGAATCAAAGTCTCTATGCTGCCAGCCTCATAAATGTGTTGGCCTTTGCTTCGTGCTTTACAGAAGGAGAAGGCGCTATTGCGAAGGCATTGTGCTTCTTTCATAATCCACATATTCTCGTGTTCCAGATTTTCTGGTTTGAACACGGGCAATTTACGCCAACAGTCTTCCGATAAATACACATAGAAGCGTTCTGTGTAAAGTGGAATTTCTAATACTCCTTTATTCAGAAGATCAGAGGCAGAAATTCCTGCATCTATTTCTCCATTTTGTAAGGCATTAAGCATTTCTTCTGATTTTCTCTCTTGTATGGAGAGACTTACTTCTGGGTATTTTTTTCTGTAATGCTTGATAAATTGGGGAAGAATGTAAGGAGCAATGGAGGAACTTACGGATAGAGACAAAGAATTGCCTATCTGATTCTTTTCTTCAGCAACGAGTTCTGTAATCTTCTCTGCCTCTATTAGCGTCTTTTGGGCCTGAATAATGATTTTCTTTCCTGCACTCGTCGGTGTAACCTGCTTGTTGGAGCGATCGAAGATGCGCACGTCGAGTTCATCTTCTAATTTCTGCAGCATGGTGCTGAGTGTAGGTTGGGAGATGTTACACGAATCAGCCGCCTTCGCAAAGTTGCGAAAGCGGTTGATTGCTATGATGTATTTGAGTTGTTGCAGATTCATCTTGTTTTGAGTCTACAGATTAATTGTGTCATGTTTCCCATTGGGCAGAACACGCACCAGGTTCTTGGCCGATAGATAATGGTGAGCAGAACGCCCACAATCAGTGAGGTGAGCATGATGCCATAGAGTCCGAAGGCAAACTGTGCCTTCCATGGCTCAATCTCCACGGGATAAGCCCAATGCCATGGCACGTTAAAAGTCCATAGCAGATGAATGGTCTGATGTAGATCTTCAGCACCTTTTGCAACCATTGTGGTGAGGATAATCATCTGAATGAAGAAGAACATGAAAAACAGTAGAAAACCATGGCGGAATAATTTAGATGAGAGCCATCTTGGTGCCACTTTCTTACGCGACCAACCCATGTTGTTCCCTATTTGCAAGAAGAGTTGTCCTCTTCCGCAATAGTTGTTGCAATATCCTTTACCGCCACCAAATATAGCCATTATCAGCGGTATAAGAAAGCAGATGACTCCGAGCCATGCGAATACGATGTTGAAAAATCCGAGAGTAAAATATGTGGCTGATACGAGCCACATGTAGTCACTCCATTTTTTATTTTTCTGTTTTGCCATACGAGTCGAAATTAAGATATTAAGCAGGTTGCCTTAACACTTTGTGCATCACTCCCGCCGGACAGTTCTTCTCGCAGATTCCGCAGCCGATGCATTTGGCCTCATCTATTTGGGCATAGCATCCCTTGTAGATACTGATAGCATCCTTAGGACATACCTTAACGCAACCCCCGCATGCTACGCAGCGGTCTTGCTCATTAATCGCTTTATATTTAGTCATGTCGTTGGGTGTAAGTATCTGAAATATAAGTCATTTATGGATACCATATTCTTCCAGAATCTCTTCTAAAAATTCTGATGCATCAGCTACGCAAAGAGGGCATTCGCGAAGTATTTTTCCTGTGTCCACACCTTTGAGCAATTTGCATTGTGTAGCTCCATTGCGTTGCCTGAATTTTTCCATAATTTGTCTCATTCCTTTGATTGATTTTGTCTTGTCCTGGGTGGCGAGTCCGAGTACGATGCCGGCTCCGACGAGGGCTCCGCAAGTTCCTTCCATATTGCCCATACCTGCCGCAAAGGCATTACCTGCATTCTTAATGTTTCCTTCGTCCATGCCAGTGAAGTCATGGTATGTGCAGAGTACAGCTTGTGTGCAATTATGTGAACCACAACGTTTCTTTTCTGCTGTAATTTCTTTTCTTGTTTCCATTGTATTTTGTTCTTTTATTTCTTGCTTTACGGGTGCAAAAATAATGATTTTATAATAGATAAACCAAAAGGTATTAGCAATCTATCAATAGATAAAAACTATTATTGCTGTACTCAGAAGGCTTATCATATACTTGTAAATATGAAACTAGACGGTAGGCAATGCTCCTCCAAAATAATCTCTTTTTCGTAGCATGAGGATATAAACAGACTTGTTGGTGCCTCTAAGAGTTTATAATCTCGCATCATGAACTGTTGGACTTGATAGTGTGAATTAAGATTCATATGGAAAGCTTGTTCAATGGAAAAACTGCAAGAGGTTATTAGCAATGCTTGTAATGAAAGTTTGCCCGAGTGCGGAGAAAATGTATTTCAGCCTTCAAAAATAGAACACTGCCGTCTAACGTTAGTGTAGGCGGCAGTGCATAAAGAAAGTGTGTAATTAAAAAGTATTCTGCTGTAAGAAGATCAGCGGTTTGTATGTAAAAGCGCAGATAAAAATTGTTCAGATTTATCCTTCTCCGGGGTAAAGGATTTGTATCTGCACTCAATTATTACATATCAAATAGCCTTATATGTTGGTAGGGCTATTTCATGTTCGATGTACAGGATTTTGTTATAAAATGAAGTAGAGATGCCAATGCACTATTATGCCATGTTGTTGCATTGTTCTGCTAACATGCGGCCAAGTTGGCGGGCACTCTGCAAATCATTCTCTGTAACGCCCTGTTTCCATTCAACGGGTGAGGCAACCAAGTGCATCTTTATCTTTTCGTTGTATGCTTCCATTGCCTTGACAGCCTGGCTGCTCCATGTAAAGCCGCCAAATAATGCCAATTCGTGCTGACCGACGTTGCGACCAGCAAGGCGGCGCATGAGGTCGTCGACAACGGGGAACAGTCCGCCGTTGTAAGTAGGACTGCCAATGGCTAAAGCCTTGTAGCGGAAAATGTCGGCAAGCACCTGCGAAATGTCAGATACACTTAGGTTATGTACAACAATCTTCTTCATTCCAGCCTCGGTCGCACCCTCACAGACAGCTTCCGCCATGCGTGCTGTGTTGCCATACATCGAGCCGTAGCACACCACCAGTCCTTTCTCAGTCTGTCCGGTAGCAAGTCGTTGATAGGTGGCAATGGCCTGCGGTATTAGTTCTGTCCATACGGGGCCGTGTGTTGAACATATCATTTTAACAGGTACGTTGGCCAATTTTTTGAGCCCTGCTTGCACAGGTGCACCGAATTTGCCTAAGATACACGCATAATAGCGTTCCATTTCGGCCCAATATGGCGCTACCTCCATTTGTGTGTCAATCACGTGTCCATTCAGCGCGCCAAAGCAACCAAAGGCGTCGCCTGAGAAAAGTGTGCCGTTTGTCGTGTCGAAAGTCATCATTGTTTCAGGCCAATGCAGCATGGGAGTCAGATAGAATTTGAGTTCATGATGCCCCAAGGTGAGTGTGTCGCCATCGGCCACACAAACATCGTCATCAGCGGTAGCATCATAAAAGCCTTGCACCATTTGCATGGTTTTCTTGTTCCCCACCAGCTTTATGCCAGGGTAGAACTTGCGTATCAGCGCTATTGACCCCGAGTGGTCGGGCTCCATGTGGTTGATAATCAAATAGTCGATAGGCCGGTCTGCGATAACAGTCTTGATCTTTTCGATGTATTCGCCAAAAAATGCAACGTCAACTGTATCAACCAAAGCTATTGCATCATGGTCAACTATAAGATAAGAGTTGTATGAAACTCCATAGGGTAATGGCCATAGGCCCTCAAATCGATGTTTGGTGCGATCGTTTACACCAACGTAGTATACATTGTCGTTTATGCGCATAGTAAATATATAAGTAGGTGTTCAAAATTATTTTATGGTACGCAGGTGCTATTTCTACACAACGGGCACTCTCTTGGGTGCATCTAATAGTGCAAACCGAGAGCAGAGAGTCAAGCTTGCTTGAACTTTATGCCGAGGTGTAGCCTGTCTTATGCAAAGATACAAAACGACTTTTACATTTTGTGCATCAAGCGTTGGCTATGTCGTGGCAAATGCCGAAATTAGCAAACGAAAAGAGTTATTATTTACATTTTAGTAACGTTAATCCCTGGCTGAACTTTGTTGGCAGAAGACGCAGACGGCCCGAAGTGCAAGGTGATATATGAATATGGAAACAGATAAAAAGCATATTGAGGTTGTGGCGGCTGTAATAGTAAGCGGTCGCAAGGTCTTTGCCACTCAGCGAGGTTATGGCGAATGGAAGGATTGGTGGGAATTTCCTGGTGGCAAGGTCAAAGTAGGCGAGTCCTTGTCCGATGCTTTGCAACGCGAGATAAACGAGGAACTTGCTACCGAGGTCAATGTAGGTGCCGAGTTAGCCTGTGTGCAATACGACTATCCGCGTTTCAGGTTGATCATGCACTGCTTTGTTTGTACATTTGCGGGGAATTCCCCTATATTGTTAGAGCACGAGTCAGCTTGTTGGCTCAGTGCAGATAATCTGCACGATTTGAAGTGGTTGCCTGCTGATGCTGCGATACTGAACAAGGTGGCGCACTTGTTGCAACAAATTGAAGAATAAAAGCGTGTCCTACGAAACAAATACAAGACAAGTAAGTATATATGTGGTATAGAGACGTTCAATACAAGTTGTTGAATATCACTTGTTCGTTTCAATACTACAAACTTAAATCTACAAAATGAAACTTCACGAGGGTGTATACGAAAATCTAATAACCGGTCAATTACAAGCATCTATGAACCAAACCACCGATGAGGGACTTGGGGCAATACAAATCCGTTTTATTAATTATATCTGCTCGCGTGACGACAGACCTATGAGCATCGATTGGCGTATGCACCAACCCATACTTCCACAATTTGTAAGTGCGGTATAGAATTAAATGGCTTGAAATCATAAAATCAATATTATTATGTATACAGATAACCTTTCAGTTGCTAAACGAACAATAGTCGGTGTGCAATTTTTGTTCGTGGCATTTGGTGCAACAGTGCTTGTACCGCTGCTTATTGGCATCAATCCTGCTACGGCTTTGTTCACAGCAGGCTTGGGCACGTTTTTATTCCACATAATAACAAAGGGCAAAGTACCGATATTTCTCGGTAGCTCGTTTGCATTTATAGCGCCTATTATGGCTGCAACAAAGCAATGGGGCTTGCCTGGCACTTTGGCCGGTTTGACATCAGTGTCGTTAGTTTACTTTGCGATGAGTGCGTTGGTAAAATGGCAAGGAAGGAAATTGCTTGACCGTATATTTCCGCCAGTGGTGGTTGGTCCTGTCATAATATTGATAGGTCTGTCTTTGTCTGGCAGTGCTGTGAATATGGCAAAGGATTGTTGGGTATTGGCTTTTGTGTCTCTGTTAACAGCAGTAGGTGTATTGACATTTTGTAAAGGCATGATGAAGTTGGTACCGATTATAAGCGGTGTGATTGTAGGCTATATCGTTGCGGTTTGCATGGGCAAAGTGGATTTTAGCGGTGTGGCCTCGGCTTCATGGATAGCCTGTCCTGTGGCTTTTGACACACTGAAGCATTTTGAATGGAGTCCTTTCCTGTACATGATACCTGTAGCAATAGCACCTGTAATTGAACATATAGGCGATGTTTATGCTGTTGGTGCTGTTGCGCAGAAGGATTTTGTAAAGGAACCAGGTTTACATCGCACAATGTTGGGAGATGGCGTGGCTTGTCTGACCTCTGCTGTATTGGGCGGCCCGCCCGAAACAACATATTCAGAGGTTACGGGGGCAATGTCTATTACTAAAATTACGAGTCCTGCTGTGATAAGAGTTTCAGCTGCAACAGCAATATGCTTTTTCGATTGTCGGAAAGTTGAGCGCCTTGTTACAAAGCATACCGCAGGCCGTTTTGGGCGGAATTATGTTGTTACTTTTTGGAACGATAGCCAGTGTCGGTGTGCAAAATCTTATTCAGCGTAAGGTAAATATGAGTGATACGCGTAACGTTATCATTGTATCAATTATGCTGACGATGGGATTAGGTGGTGCCGTGCTATCCTCTGGCAGTTTTGCAGTGTCTGGTATTGGCCTTTCTGCGATAATTGGTGTCATACTTAATTTGATCCTGCCCAAAGAAAAAAGCGAAGAACATGATGAAGCTACGAAATGATTAGTCCCTTTACGAAATAAGACGAACGTGTAACATAATAAAGTAACTCAAACGCAAATGAAACTATTAAATGCTTTACTTGCAACAGCAGTGCTATTGAGCGCTTGCCAAGCAGAACAAGACGGCGAACTGCAAATAAGCGGCAGCAAGTCAGACTTCAGTCAAACGACAGTTAGCAACAGTACGAATGGTGTGGCCTTTCCCGAGCCTGATGCTTCGGTGGCATTTGGTTCAAACACAGCGCAAGCCGTGTGGCAAATACTGCAAAAGGTAGATCCGAAACAAGCCACGGTAATGGGCGAGACACAGATCAGCGATGCGCAATATGCTGAGATCAAGGCCTTTGTAGATGCTAATTTGAAGGACGAAACAGATTATAAGACGTATCGCAACATCTTTCAGTGGATTGTAAAGAATGTAACATACGCTAACAATGGTGATGCGTATTTAGACCCGTATGATGTGTTCAAGTACAAGCGTTGTATTTGCCAGGGATATGCTAATTTGCTCAAAACGATGTGTCTCACTCAGGGCATACCCTGTTTTGTAGCAAATGGTTGGCTCAGCACAATAGGCGGCCATGCGTGGAATTATGTCTACGCGGGTGGTGATTGGTATGTTAGTGACCCTACAAATGACCGTGATTACAAGGCTGCAAACGTTGATGGTTATAAGAACCAACTAATACCGCTACGTATGGATTTTTCGCTTTTTGAAGATGGCGCATGTGTTTATAATTTCCTGAATGGTGCGCTAAATGTTTCAGAAGTTAAGAATACCGATGCTTCCGTTGTAACGATCCCCTATAGTATAAACGGATTGCGAGTGACTTCATTCCAACCAAATGTAAAACTACCGGAGAACGTTTCAACGCTTATAATAGGTGCAAACATCTCCACATTTGGTGATAGTCCGTCAAGTTTGAATTGGGCTTGTGGCAATTTGGAAGAAGTTGTGGTCGATCCGCGCAATAATGATTTTGACTCATACAAGGGTGTGGTATACCTGCGAGCTAATGACGCGTACCCTTATTTTATTCCGGCTGGTATCCGACGGATAGAGTTGCGTCCGATGAAGGTAATGGATAAAAACGTGATAACCATGCTTGATAAACTAGAAGAGATTGTAATAGCCGATGGTACAGAACGCATAGAAGACTATGCTGTGGAGAATTGTCCGAATTTGAAACGTGTGTATGTGCCAAGTTCGGTAACTTATATCTCGTCTGATGCGTTCTCAAAGTGTGGAAACTATGAAATCATTCGTACGACGACTGGCATACACAATGTGAGATTATAAGTAGGTATTCAAATTTAGTTGACATGAATTGGCTAATACTGAGCATGATTATGTAAACTAATATTGAATACTTGCTTAATAGTGTGCAGCGTATTAAAAAAGCAGTTGGTAGAAGGCTGTCATCTGACAGACAGCCTTTTACCAACTGCTTTTTATAGTTCCCATTTAACTCCTATGGCGAGCGAAAGCGTTTCACGCCATGGAAAATCCTTGTTAGTGGCTTTTGACACAATGTACAGGTCGCATGATGAGATTTCGTAATATACTAACACAGCTTGATGAAACAGACGCTTTCGTTTGGGAATGTTGTAACGCAATCTCTGTCCTAAGAATACATTGGAACGTATCTTTGTCGAAAATCCGTAATAGTGCTTCGGGTAGCGTGAGGGCAGATGTTTCCAAAAATCTTCACCTGAAATGGTGTTAAAGAATATGCCGGTTGTTAGTGGCTCAATCTCCCATCTAGAGCTGATTTTGCAATGCCACGGAATATAACGCTCCTTTATGGTGAATGTCATGTGTGCTGTTTCGGAATGATATTTCGACAAAAAACCAAATAGCAAATCGGTTTCCCAATGATAGTTTCTGCCATAGCGCCACCCCGCTCCCGCACTGAACATGCCAATGCTGCCAGCGTATTGAACGGTAGCTTGATTTGGAATAAGTTTGTTCCACCTTTTTATATATCTTTCATGGCGTAATTCGTACAGTGAGGGTGATTGTGCCTTTATGGTGTCATTGCTTTGTGCGTAGGTGGTGGCACACATTAAAATACTGCATGCGAACATGAGTATGATTATGTGCAAGAGATGTTTAATATCGAACGACTTCGTAATCATAGTTTCCGCCTTTTATTGTGAAAATCAAATATTCGCGTGTTTTTGCAGAGCCGCATTCAAAATAATTCATACCATCGCCAAAGATGTCGTTAACGGTGCGATGGTGACCGTGTCCGCATAAGCAGAATAAAAGTTGAGGGTATTTTGATATTTCATATTCAAACACGTCAGCTACATTGTTGTTGAATTGGTCGGAATGTGGCATAGCATGCATGGCCACGATGGTATTTGTTATATGAGGTGAAATGCAGCTTTGGTCATTGCGTATAAAGGTAAAATCAGGAATGGCAGTTGAGTAGTCGTATTCGAAAGCATTCGTGTTGAGGCATACGAAATGCGTTTTTCCTGCATCGAAAGTGAAATTAGGATTGCCAAAGATATAACGGAACGTGTCGCCTCCTGTTCCTAAGCAGTCGTGGTTGCCCAAGATGACGACGTATGGTATGCGTAATTTTTGTAGGATGTCACGTTGTAGGGTAAATTCTTTGGTTACACCAAAATCTGAGATGTCGCCACAGTGTATGACAAAGTCGATGTCCGTCCTGTTATTTATGCTTGAAACAACATCTTTGGTTTCGTCATACCATCTTTGTGTATCACTTATAACTGCAAATTTTATGGAACTACGGTTTGCGCATTGTTGTTTGATACGTTCACAATTCTGCTGATTGATGTTGTGCACACCATCAATTTTTGTGTCGTATGGGTGATAGTCTATCATGTCGCAAGCTACCATCAGGCTGCAACAAATGGCCAATATGCCGTCTTTTAATAAGTGCTGTATCATGTGTAGCAAGTAGTGTATGTATTTTTGGGGTTGCTAAGATCTTTACAAAAATACTTGAATTCGGCATATAGCTGTTGTCCTATATTTCTTATAGATTGCCTGATGGCGTGTTTAAGAACATCTTTGTGGTATTATAGTATAAGGATTGATGGAAATGCTCTTATAGGTTCTGCGTGAAAAAATACAGAGGCAATAGATATGCACCTGACTTCACCACTTTTTGTGCCATTGAATAGCGCACCCAGGGTGTCGCTTCGCTTGCCCTGGACTATAGAATTCATTGGGCCCGTATGAGTTAAATACGAAACTTGAGTTATCTTATTACGGTTGTACAACATGCTTACTACGTTCGAAGTAAACATGTATATCGGTCGTTCAACATGCTTACTATGGTTGATGTGATGGCATGACTTAGGCTCGGTTATGTGCTCTCATCACTCCCACACGTGCATCACCTCTTCTTTTGACAACGGCCGATTGCCGCCGTTATTCGAACCGTACTTGCAAAATCCGAAAATTGAGTAATTTATAAAAGTGTCAAGACGAGAAACCTGCGCTTGGGACTGTTTCCATACTACAACAACTTACACGCCGAGCATCTTACATCTTACACAAATATGTTGCAACTCATTGGTTATCAATACTTTACTTAGTGTAAGATACTACCAATTTTACCTACACGCAACCTGCACAATCCACATGCTGCCACACGGCACAAGCACGGGAGGGTGATATCTCGGCATAGGGGAGCAGAAAAGTCTGTTGCTCCGACATATTGTCCTACGTCCCTGTGGCGTAAAATCTACTGCATACATCCAAACCGACTGCGAGGCAGCGGGGTGGTGTGTGTAAGATGTATGCAGGGGAGTGTAAGATACTTTGAACTCATCTTACACTCTTGAAACATCTGTATATCAACTTGTTACACACAAAAAGTGTAAGATGGCGGTAAAAACACACGCACTCTTTTACAAGTAGGCTGACGGGGAGTGGGCAAACTATAGTATAAGGATTGACGGAAATGCTCTGTAGGTTCTGCGTGATGAAAAAATATAGGGGCAATAGATATGCATGATTGTTGCATGTGCTATTGGCATGCAGCAATAAATGCGTATCTATTGCCCCTTGATATGTGGTGTAATAGGGAAAATATGTGTTTGCCCGTTCTTTAGAACAAGAAGTTGCGGAAGTCGTTGAATATGGCAAAGGCCATGAGCAAGAGCAACAATGTCATGCCGATTGCTTGGGCGCGCTCCATAAACTTGTCGCTTGGCTTGCGACGTGTAATGACTTCGATGATGAGGAAAAATACATGTCCACCATCAAGCGCTGGTATTGGCAGTATGTTCATAAAGGCGAGCATGAGAGAAATGAATGCCGTAAGTTCCCAAAAACGGCACCAATCCCATGTTGTGGGGAACAGACTGCCTATTGCGCCAAACGAGCCTACGCTCTTTGCACCATCGGCAGTAAACAGATATTTGAGGTCGTCAACGTAGCCTGCCAATACTTCCCACCCGTGTGCGAAACCTGCCGGTATGCTTTGGAGGGCAGTGTAGTGGCGTGTTATACTCTTATAGTCGTTTGTCAGGGGGTTGTACCAGCCAATGCCGAGTGTGTAATCGGCGTTAAGTGTCACATGTAGTGTGTCGGGTGGTGTGGTGGCACGTTGTACGACGAGTGTGGCATTGCGTAACGCCACGCTATCCTTGTGTGTGGCTACGGCCAGCATGTCGGTCAGTTTTCCGCGTATGGTGTTGAAGTCATTGACGGTTGTAAAGCTTTGACCATTAAACGACGTGATGCGGTCGCCTGGTCTGATGCCAGCTTTGGCCGCGGGGCTGTTGGGTATGACGCTATCGACAAGTGAGGGTACGAGAGGCTCGATAAAACGGGGCTGTTGTTTGATCATTTCGAGCATGTTAAGTTGCCCGGGCATGTGAATACTTATTTCCTTGTCGCCTCGTAATACTGTTGCGCACTTTGCCTCGCTTAGAACACGGTAGACGCTGCCGTCGAACTTTGTAAATGTTTTATCGTCAGCCCCCAATAATATGTCACCATCGCGGAAGCCCATGCTCTTGGCTTGATTGCTGAATTTGAAACCATGTGTCATGTTGCGCATGGGGACATAGGTCTCGCCCCAGGTGTATAATACGGCGGCGTAGATAACGAAGGCTACTATAAAATTGACTAATACGCCGCCAATCATGATGAAGAGGCGTTGCCAGGCGGGCTTTGCACGAAATTCCCACGGCTTAACGGGTTGCTTCATTTGTGCGGTGTCCATCGATTCGTCAATCATACCCGCAATCTTAACATAACCGCCGAGTGGCAACCACCCCAAAGCGTAGGTTGTGTCGCTGCGGCGGGGCTTGAATTTGAACAGAGTTAACCAGGGGTCGAAGAACAGGCAGAATTTTTCGACACGCACCTTGAATAGTTTGGCAAAGAAGAAATGTCCGCCTTCGTGTAATATGATGAGCAGCGAGAAACAGAGTATGAGTTGTAATGCTCTGATAAAAAATACTTCCACTGTAGTTTGAGTTTTTTAGTTTTGATATGAGTGTGTTGGGTTTAACGACAAATATTGTTTTGGCAAGCAAATCATGTAGGTCGCCCCCGTTGTAATATTTATTTAGGAGGTCGGTCTAACTTTAATGGTTCGAGATAATGCTTTCAGTAATTTGTCTTGTTATTGCGTCTGTTTGAAACAGATCGTCAAGCGTTGGCTGTGGTATAAAGTCAACTTGTTCCATAGCCTGTGCTATGATTTGGGGAATTTGCAAGAACGAAATTCTTTCGTTACGAAATGCAGCATTGGTTATTTCGCCTGCGGCGTTGAGTATGCACGGCATATTCCCCTTGCGTTCAATGGCATCGTAGGCCAACTGGAGGCACGGGAAACGTTGCGCGTCGGGCTGCTCGAAATGTAAGGTGCCAATCTCGAACAAATTGAGGCGTTTGCCTTGCAATGGTAGACGATATGGAAAACTGAATGCGTATTGTATAGGCAAACGCATGTCTGGTGTGCCAAGCTGGGCTATGACGGCACCATCGTTAAACTCGATGGCTGAATGTATGATGCTTTCGGGGTGGATGACAATTTGTATGTCGTGTGGCTTGACGTTGTACAACCAATGGGCTTCGATCATTTCAAAGCCTTTATTCAGCATGGTGGCAGAGTCTATGGTGATTTTCGCGCCCATCTTCCAATTAGGGTGCTGCAACGCTTGTTTGGCTGTGACAGTGGCAAGTTGTGCCAGTGTACTGCTTCGGAACGGACCTCCAGATGCGGTGAGCAAAATGCGTTTGATGGGATTGCAGGCTTCGCCATTGAGGCATTGAAATATAGCAGAGTGCTCGCTGTCGACTGGCAGTATGGGCACTTTGTGTGTAGTGCACAAGGTGCTGATAATTTGTCCTGCTACCACGAGTGTCTCTTTGTTGGCTAACGCTATGGCTTTGCCGGCTTTGATTGCAGCAATGGTGGGACGCAAACCTGCAAAACCTACCATAGCGGTGAGCACCATGTCTATTTGTGTGCTCTCAACCACTTGACACAGTGCATCCGGACCTGCGTATACTTTTATAGGTAGATCGGACAGTGCTTGAGATACTGTAGTGTATTTATCTTCGTTGGCAATGACGACAGTATCGGGATTGAACTCGCGTGCCTGCTTTATTAACAGCTCTGCGTTACTGCCGGCAGTGAGGGTGTGTGCTTGGAATTGGTCGGGATGCTGCTTGATGACATCAAGCGCTTGCGTGCCTATTGAACCTGTCGATCCCAGTATGGCTATTTTTTTCATGTGATGGGGTATGTGGTCAAGGATTACGCGATGAGGTGTAATTTGTTAACAATAAAAACAGGGTAGGGAATTGGGGGTTATCAAGACAGGATAGTGTCTGAAAGGGTACATGTTTGGTACATGTATTTGTTTCCTATTTCCCTCTTTTTCTCTATTCCTCTTGTTGCGTTGTAGTGGTGCTATTTTATAAAGTACGCAATAAGTAAATGCTCGCGTGTCTCTTAGTTTGCACCGTCATCATTAAGTGACAGCAGCTCTTGGGGAATGTGCAATTGTAGGACACGTTGGCGCAAGTCGAAGTTTATAAGGAAATCGTCGTGATATGGTATTAACAAGTCCTTTCCGTCTTGGGTGGTGATGGTAAGCAGTGTGTTGGCCGAAGAGTCGTCCACATGCGTGATTGTGCCAATCATTTGGTTGGCATGGTCGTAGACGGTGTACCCTGTGAGTGCTTTGTATGATGAAAGACTCGTATCTGTATCGGTTTGTGATATGTGTGATTTGGGATAGTATACGGCATGCCCTACGAGTTGGCGTGCATGTGTTTCATTATCAATGTCTTCGAACTTGATAATGACAGTGTCGTCGTTTTTGAAACGATACTCCTCCCAAAAGAAAGGTACGAGTATACCGTCCATGTCAAGTACGAGGTAGGGGGCTGTTCCGCGGTCGAAGCAGTCGTCTGTAAACGACATTTCAACTTCGCCCCGCAGTCCGCGATGCTTTGCTATGTAGCCTATTTTGAAAACTTCGTTGTGGCGAATCATGTTCAGGTTAATCTTCACTGCTAATATTTGCGTTGTGCTTGGTGTCATACGCGCTGTATGTGTGCACCGAGTTGGTTGAGTCTTTCCTCAATGCACTCGTATCCACGATCTATCTGCTCAACGTTGTCTATCTTGCTCGTTCCATCGGCACTAAGGGCTGCAATGAGCAAGGCAATGCCTGCTCGAATGTCGGGCGATACCATGCGGCGTCCGCGCAGCTTAATTTTGTGGTCGTGGCCAACCACCACAGCACGATGGGGGTCGCATAATATGATTTGGGCTCCCATTTCGATGAGTTTATCAACAAAAAAGAGTCTGCTTTCAAACATCTTTTGATGGAATAACACCGTACCGCGTGCTTGAGTGGCCACGACGATTAGTACGCTCAAAAGGTCGGGCGTGAGTCCGGGCCAGGGGGCATCAGCCAGCGTCATGAATGATCCATCGATGAATGACTCTATTTGATAGTGCTTTTGAGCGGGTATCAGAATATCATCACCCTTTATGTAAAGTTTGATTCCTAAACGTCGGAAAGATTCGGGAATGATGCCAAGTTGTTTGACGCCAGCCTGTCGTATAATTAATCCGTCGCCTACCATGGCTCCCATGCCAATGAAAGAGCCAATCTCAATCATGTCGGGTAGTATACGGTGTGTTGCCGTGTGCAACTCGTTGACACCGACTATGGTGAGCAAGTTTGAGGCTATGCCCGAAATGCGTGCCCCCATTTGGTTGAGCAAGTGGCATAATTGTTGTATGTAGGGCTCGCATGCAGCATTGTAGATGGTTGTTGTGCCCTTGGCCAAGACTGCTGCCATTATGATATTGGCAGTGCCGGTAATAGAGGCCTCGTCTAACAGCATGTATGTACCTTTAAGTTTGGGCGCCTCGATGTGGTATGTGCCACCGTCTTCGTCGTAGAAAAAACGTGCACCAAGCTTTTGCAAGCCATAAAAATGCGTATCGAGCCGTCTGCGTCCGATTTTGTCGCCTCCGGGTTTGGCAATGGTAGCCTTTCCAAACCGGGCAACGAGTGGTCCTATGAGAAGAACCGAACCACGAAGACGTGAGCAACGTTCTAAAAATTCAGGGCTCAGCAGATAGTCGAGGTTAATGTGTGCTGCACAAAATGTGCAATCCCCCTTGCCATTCCATTGAGTGGTGACGCCCATTTGCTCGAGCAGTGCTATTAGGTTGTTAACGTCCAGTATGTTGGGAATGTTTTGTATGCGGACACTCTCTTGGGTTAGCAACGTTGCACATATCACTTGAAGAGCTTCGTTTTTAGCGCCCTGTGGTGTTATCTCGCCCTTTAAGCGATGTCCTCCCTCAATGATAAACGTACTCATATATGTTGTGTAGCTTTAATATCGTTTTTAATATAGGTGGCATGTGTGCTTGCCTGACTGTTTGGGCTTATTTGGTTTGATTGTGGCCCATGTTAGCAAATGATTTGCTTAGAACATACCTTTGTTCTTTCTCGTGCGGAAGCGGTTCTCGCCAATTTGCATCAATTCGTTTCCGGGGATTGAGAAATCGGGTTGAATCTCTCCTTCGGTGTAGAAACTGATATCACGTGCGACTTTTGTGTCTTGTACGCCATCTCCCTTCCAGTCGGCAAGATTGCGTTTCATGCGGTTTGCAATAAGCCGTATAAGCTCGTCGCGTTCGGGGCCATCAGCAGTTTGTTTTAGTTGTGAGATGGCTCTTTCTAACAGACGGCCATAATGACGGAAGCGTATATTCCCTTTGGGGTATGACAGCTTTTCAGGCTTAACACGTTCGCCCTTATGCTCGGTTATTTCGAATGGATAGTCAATGTCCAATTGAGAGTTTGCAATATAGGCTAAGTGATCCCATATCTTATGCTGATAGTCAGGCACGTCCTTCATTTTGGGGTTGAGCCCTATCATTACATTGGCAATGGCTTCGGCATATAGTTGTCGTTCGTCTTTATCTTTTATTGTAATGGCATATTCTATCATGTTTTGAACAAGCCTTCCATACTCTGGCAGCTTTAGAGTGGCACGAGTTGAATTATATTCAAGCGTCTCGTGCGTAGTGGGGTGGGGCATGCTATACTCTGTAGTGTTATTTGCCGTCATGTCTTTAATGATGAAGATAGTCTAAATGTGTGATGTGCTTTTTTCAGAGCAATTTCTTGCTTTTCGTTGCCACAAATTCTTTGAGATAGAATGGTTCAAAGTATGCAACATCTTCAAATTGTTCCTTGGCCATGGCCATTTCTGCTAATGGTATCATGTTCTTTGCCCGGGGAACGATATTCTTAATAAAATGTGCATTGGGGTGTTGTATAGTTTCAACACATTTATCTGCGCCATTCCCCATGAAGTATATCGGTTGCTTGTCAAGGTAATTTTTGAACGAATCGGAGTCAATTACCAGTGCCTGAGTCTGTACGACCTCGTTTAGTGCACGGTCGTAGAGCGCGCAATATACCTCCATACGCCGGGCATCAATCATAGGGCATAACAGGGCGTCCTCGGGCAGTTCTTCGTGTCCTAAAAGAATGGGCACAGTAAGTAACTTGAGTGTCGGCACCGATAAAAGCTTGGCGTCACGGCCGTAGGCTACGCCTTTTGCTTCGGACACGCCTATGCGCAATCCAGTATATGACCCAGGCCCTTTGCTAATGGCAATGGCATCGATTGGAATAGCATGGCTGTCGGCAAATGATGCCGCATTTTTTACATATCCGGCAAGGACTTGTGCATGAGAAGGACCTTCCATGTTGACGTCCTCATATAAACAAACGCCATCCTGTGAAAGGGCTACCGAGCACACGTTTGTTGAGGTCTCAATATTTAGTATACAAGACATGATCTGGTATAATTTATTCTTTTTTTATTACGCAGATTGTTAACAATGCTTGATGATGGACTGTTTCATATCTGCAGTTGTGTTATATCTCATGCAAACTTACGCAAAATCATTGAGAAAAGGTGCATTTATTGCAGATAAGTAGATGTTCAAAATTATTTTTACATTGAAAGTGCATTATCGGGGCGCAGATGTTCCCTTCGGGTGAGGGAGCATAGCGGGCTATGTGACCGAGGCCGAAGGGAACAGATG
>ERZ791632.228-NODE-228-length-18513-cov-38.6472_pt1 | contig 18513 bp, 8 predicted proteins | sample MGYA00510263_ERZ791632 | MGnify/ENA primary metagenome ERZ791632 (study PRJEB30046, sample SAMN00715181) | human gut metagenome | study: EMG produced TPA metagenomics assembly of the A metagenome-wide association study of gut microbiota in type 2... | reverse complement strand
AAGTTCAAAAATAAGCTATGCAACTTAAAATTGGGTACCTTTTTCAGTGCCCTCCCAGGGCATCGCCCTGGGTAATTACGGACACAAACTTGTCGCCCTGTAAGGGCAAAAGCTTTAAAATACTGGGCTATATACAAAGCTTTTGCCCTTACAGGGCGTCTTACAGATTGCTATTATACCCAGGGCGATGCCCTGGGCTAAGAGCTTTTGGGCTTTCAGCCCGTTTCAACCGTACAGTTAGAATCTTTTTCTACCCTTTATTTTCCTTCTCGATAAATTACTCCTGCGCAATAATACCGCCCTTAGGCTGCATCTCTACCTTGAGGTTTCCATTCTTGCCCACCTTCACGGTCTTTACATGAGAATCTGGCCAGAGAGCCTTCTTGTCCTTGCTTGCCGTCTCATAATAATAGGTAACGGTTTTGCCGGCAAGCATTGGCAAGTTCAGGGTGAGCTTCATTGCCTGGTCAGTGCCGTTCAAACCGGCAACATACCATTTATCACCATGGCGACGGGCTACAACGGCATATTTTCCTGGATAACCGGCGATGAACTTCGTCTCATCCCAGGTTGTAGGAACGTTCTTCAGGAAATCAATCTCATGCTTTGGAAGCTCAGTGAGGTTGTTAGGATAGATGGCGATACACTGGATGGCAGCCTGGTTCATGATAGCCGCAGCCATCTCGAACACGTCGGTGGTATAACGGCGATGACGACTCTTGTTGTCACGAGACAAGTATTTGTTCATGATGGTGCCACCCCAATCCATGGAAGCCACGGCATTGCGGCAGAATGGGTGCATGGTCAACTCAAAGCCCTCTTGCTTGGCATGATAATCAGAGAAGAATACATTCTCGGAAGCAAGCACAGCCTCGCTGGAGATGAAGTTAGGATACATGCGTTCCCAACCTCTTGGCAGGGTGCAACCATGGAAGATAACCTGTATGCCATAATCGTTGGCATCGCTGAGGATGTCTTCGTAGTTCTGCATGGTCTGCTGCTTGTCGCTACCGAAGAAGTCCACCTTGATTCCTTTTACGCCGATGCTCTTCATCCAAGCCATCTCCTTCTTGCGAGCCACGATGTTGTCCATACAGTTGCGTGGTCCCTGTGGGGCATCATTGGTTATGCCATTGGAATTGTACCAAAGCATCAGACTTACACCCTTGCTCTGGGCATAACGGCTCAGTTCTGCTATCTTGTCTCTGCCGATCTGCGTATCCCAGAGGGCATCCACCAATACATACTCATAGCCCATGGTGGCAGCGAGGTCGATGAACTGCTTCTGGTCATTATAGTTGCAAGAGGCATCTTGCCAGATGAGCCAGCTCCAGGCATATTTTCCCACGCCATATTTCTGGGATGCCTCATAGCGAGGCTCCACTACATCATAAGGGATGGTGGTCTCTACCAATGGTTTCAAGTCCTTACCCACGGTGATGGTGCGCCAAGGTGTAGAACCTGGCAATGAGAACACGGCATTGTTAGAGCCAATACCATCACCCTCTTCCTTCATAGGGAAGGCAATCTGATAACCCTTTGCTGCATCGTAATCGCTGATGTGACAGCCCGGATAGTTGCCATGAGTACCCGTCTCACTGACCAATACCCAGCCATCGCCACCTACCTTGAAAAGGCATGGGAAAGTATAGCCATGACCATAGCCCGATTTTGCAGACAGAGGTTGATCTACCTTGTAGTCCTCCTCATAACTTGGTTTGGTTCGGGCGAAACCGATGAGCGGATCCGACTGTGGGCAGAGATATGTGGTGGTTACCTTGGGCAGATTGAAGGCTGTCTTCTCTTCGTTTACGATGAGATGCTGAGCCTTCAGCTTATCAAAAGTATAACGGAAAGCCACATCGTTGTTGCTCACATTGAAAGTAACCATCATTGGCTGCTTCTTGCCGTTCAGATAAGTCACGTTGAGCTGGTTAGCATGATAATCCACATGCGATACCTTGGCGGTGCGGAGGTCATAGCTCTTCTCCACCTTAGCTTCCTTCTTACCCTGATAGGTCAAGCCTTGGCTGAAATCGCCTACATTGGCAAGGAGACCGAGCTGTGATTCCTCCATCATTCGCTTGCCTGCATAATCGATGGAATAATAGAGTTTGCCATCGCGATCTTCCACCACGACATTCAACTTACCATCAGGAGAAGTGATGGTATTCTTTTCGGCATAGGCACCAATGCTAGCCAACAATGCCAGCGCTACAGCTAAAACGTTTTTCTTCATTTCTGATTGCATATTGTTTAGTTACGATTCTATTTTTGTGATTGCAAATTTACTCAAAAAAATCCACAAAGAGGTGAAAAGACAACAGAAAAAATAGCACCATTCGTGATTTTGATACAAGAGACAAACAATTTGCAACAATTTACACAGTTTAAAAAGCCAAAAACAGGTCAGACCGCCCCATTTTTTCAGATTATTATTGTATCTTTGCACACATAAAAAACAAAGAATCATAAAGAACAATGGAAAAAGCAAAACAGATACCTTATCGTGCCATCGCCTTAGACTTGGATGGCACCTTGACCAACCACGAGAAGGTGGTCACCCCAAAGACTCGCGAAGCCTTGCTCAAGGCTGCTAGCGAGGGAGCAGTCATCATCCTTGCTTCCGGTCGCCCAACCTACGGCATCGAACCGGTGGCTGAATGCCTGGAACTGAACCAGCGAGGAGGATACATTCTTTCTTATAATGGTGGCAACATCGTGAATGCCAAGACGGGTGAAAAACTCTTCTCGCAGTTTTTGCCAGACAACGTGATACCTGAATTATATGCCTATGCCAAGGAGCATGGTCATGCCCTGCTGGGATATGATGGCAATGAAATCATCACAGAGATGCCTGACGATCAGTACGTGAAAGAGGAGTCGCGCATTAACAAGATGAACATTCGAAAGGTAGATAACCTGTTTGAAGCCTTGGAGCCTCATCCTACCAAACTCCTCATGACTGGAGATCCATCGGATATGCTCAAGGCTGAGGAGGAATTGGTGGAAAAGCTGGGAGACAGAATGGATATCTTCCGCTCGGCTCCTTTCTTCCTGGAACTGGTTTCTAAGGGAATCGATAAGGCTAAGTCGCTGACCCGTCTCTTAACGATAATCAACCTCACCCCTGCCGACTTGATTGCCTTCGGCGATGGCTACAACGACCTCAGTATGCTGAAGCTTGCAGGCATGGGAGTGGCTATGGAGAATGCTGCACCAGAGGTAAGAGCCGAGGCCGACTACGTAACTTTATCAAATGAGGAAGATGGCATTGCAGCAGCTCTCGCACACTTCAACATGTAAATCATCTCCCCCCACTTCTTTACTCATTAAGTTCGAATCATTCACATAATTCATATTTCAAAAAATCCCCCAGCTAGGGGGATTTTTTGTTATTATCAGGAGGATAAAACGTTATTATCCGGCATTTTTCCGCTATTATCCGGCATTTTTATAAATTTTCGAAAAACAATTATATAAAAACGAAAGACATCCCAATGGAAAAGCTCTACCTTTGTCCGGTCAAATCATTTTATCATACTGGACTGTTCAGCAAAAGATGAATTTGATTTGCCAAAGATAAATATCAATAACAATAACACTATCAAAACATAGGCAATCCAAAAAAATGATGCGAAAACGCTGGAACTCGCTTGGCGAGACATACTCAAGCAATTGAGCCTATTGGTATTCACTCGGTGAAACACCGAACTGCTTCTTAAAAGCTACAGAGAAATGAGCCGCAGTACTAAAACCAGTCAACACGGCTATTTCAGTAATACTATACTTGCCTTCACGCAGCCAAGCTGCTGCTTTGTTGAGCTTATACTTACGGAAGAAGATACCAGGTGTCTCGCCAGTGAGCTCCTTTATTTTATAATTAAACTTTGCCGGACTGATCAGCATATCATGACACACAGTAGCCACATTCAAATCCTGCTCAGCAGAACGTTTTTCCATCCATCTATATAATTCATCCATAAACTTCTGGTCTTGCAGAGAAAGGGAATCTGCCACTTTCGCAGACAGCGAACTAGTCTTCGTACTCTCGCCCAGACGCTGACGGAGCATCTGTATGTTCTGCAACTGCGACTTGACGAGCGCTTTCAGATAAGCCGGATCAAAAGGTTTGGTAACATAAGCCACAGCCCCCAGTTTCAAGCCATCTATCTGGTTGTGTATGCTCGCCATTGCTGTAATCAGGACCACCGGAATATGGCTGAACGAGAGATTCCCCTTCAACATCTTGCAGAATTCCAATCCCGACATTTTTCCCATGATAATATCGCTCAGGATGATGTCTGGTTTTACTTCTTCCAGATCCGTCAAAGCCTCTTCAGCAGAATAGCGGTTCACCACTTCGTAATCGGATGCAAAGAGCTGGTGGAGGTAAGCGGCTACATCCACATCATCATCTACAATCAGGATTCTAGGCTGATTCTTACTAGGAGCAGAAGCATTTCCAGCAAGAGAATTCGTCACTCTTTCCTCTTCACTCTTCACTTCCAACGGAATCTGCATCACACGCTTCTCCTGAGCAACAATCTCCACCTTATTATATATAGACTTATCGGCAGGAAGACTGAAACAGAACTCCACACCATTCCTTAGCGAAGCCTCAGAAGAAGTCTCGCTGACCGCATGGATATTTTTCACATGAATCTCTCCATGATGAAGTTCTACCAGGCGCTTCACATAATAGAGACCGATTCCGGAACCCCAGCCATACTGATGGGAATCCTGAGAATCTGATAGCTGATAATAGCGCTTGAAAACATCCTGTATCTTATCTGCTGCAACCGGCTGCCCGCTATTGAAGACCGAAACCTTCAATCTTTCTTCATCTGCCGAAGCCTGGATGCGGATGATGCCACCCGGAGCCGTATACTTGAGGGCATTGGTGAAAAGATTGCTCATGATTTTTTCCAGTTTGTCACAATCCAGACATGCATGGTAATTGCCATTCTTTACTGTCAGTTCCAGTCTGATGCCTTTTACTCTGGCAGATTCTTTAAAAGAAGCAACTTGCTGGCGCAACTCTTCAGCAGCATCCACTTCAGTAACCTTCAGGCGCAGTTCATCGGTCTCCAACTGGTTGAAATCGAGCATCTGGTCTATCAGCCTCAACATTCTGTTCACACTCATACATACATGAATCAGGATACGGTGTACTGACTCTGGCAAGGCTTTATCGGCATTCAGCGTCATCAGCGGTCCGGCTATGATAGTAAGCGGATTACGGAATTCGTGAGCAATATTGGCAAAGAACCGCATATTCATCTCCTTAGCCTGCTTTTCGCGTTCCAGTTCGCGCTGCTCCTGCAAAAGCAGAAGATGATTGGTGCGAGCCCTGAGATAGAACGTGTTGAGATAAAAGAGAATACCAAGAAAGATGCTGAAATAAAGCAACCAAGCTGCCGATGACCACCAGGGAGCATGCATAACCGTAATCTCTACCTTGCGCTCAGCCAAAGCCGGCTTGTCGGGAGATGATATGAGGCGCAGACGGAAAGTATACGTTCCAGCCGGAAGATTGGCATAACAGGCCTCACGGCCGTATGTAGGAATCTGCCAGTCTCTATCATAGCCTTCGAGTTTGTACTGACACATCAACGCCGAGCGACGGCTGAAGTTGGGATAATAGAAATTGAACTTCAGATTGTTCTCGTTGTGAGCAAAAGTATAGTTATGCAGTTGAGCTACTTCATCGGTAACGGCAAGCACCTCGCCATCAGTTTTCGTCACTTCTACGCCATAAATTGCCAGCATCTCGCTGGCATGAATGCCCGCCTGAGTATTCAGGAAGTTGGTCTGCATCGCCTTTGGTGGCATGAACTTGCAGCCATCAGAACTACCCAGCACTAAATCGCCCGAAGGAGAAATACAGGCTGAGTTGGAGAAATACTGCCAGTCATCCCGATCCTGGCTAGCAGACAGGAGACTGTTCATCAGGAAGTTCTTACTCTCAAAGGTTACGAAGAAAACATCACGTATCGTAGTCACCCAAATCTGGCGGTTCGTATCTTCAACAAGAGCCTGAATATGGACATCATTGAAAATCTTAATACGCTGCATCTGCGTTATATTCTTATTCATTAAATAAAGACCATCCCGCTTGGTTCCCAACCAAACGAATCCATAGGAATCCTGTTTCGCAAACGCCGGATCCAGACTGCCCTCCTGAGGCATACCTGCAACTTTCATCTCGCGTATCTTTCCGGTATCAGGAGATAAAATCGCCAGATGCATGCCCGACATAAAGAGCAGGATATTCCCATCGCTCAGTTTAGCCAGTTTGGTTTCATTATTAAAATACGGATTGGGAATATGGATGAGTTCCGGTTGCGGTTTACCAAACTCAAACCGCAAAAGACGCCCCTTTTCACTACTTACATACAGATGGTTTCCAATCTTTAATCCCAGTCCCAAACCCGACTTGAATAAAGGTGATTTTGCGAGCACTTCAATACGGCCGTTGTTAATACGGCAAGATAACACCTGATGCTCACTAACCAGCCAGAGACGTTCTTCATCATAGCCCACCATATTATTCAGGTTGATTTGACGGGGCTTTGGCAAAGAATCGAATAAATTCCTGAACAGCGTCTGTTCTAACCGGTTGTTTTTCTCATCATAAGCAAAAATATGAAGGGCTGTTCCTGCCAGAATATGTTTGCCCACAGCAGCCATCGTAAGAATTGCAATGCCTCGGGTTTTATTAGACAATTCGTTATCATTCGCCTCTTTATAGGCTATGCGGTTTTGCGAAATAATCTGTACTCCGGCGTTGCGGTAACCCACCCACAGATTGCCGCCCAAATCGCGGAATGTAGCCGTTACCACTTCCACCGGTTTACGAAGGATGGAAAGATTGGCAGGCAGAGGAGCCTGCAGATTGTTGGGCTGGATAGAATGAGAGGAAGGCGTTATCTTTTCATCACCGCCGATGCGGTAAGTCTGATTGCCATCACTCACCAATATCGCCAGGGAATCGTGTTTCTCGGGTGAATCTTCTATGGCGATGATATTGTGATGATGATTGGGAAGAGCTACACGATGAAAGCGATAAGCACCCACATACCGGGCAAGTCCGTTCTGCGTACCTACCCACATTCTGCCCTTGCGGTCAAGATGAAGCACGTTGATATAATCATCGGGCAAAGCGGCAGTATCTTTCACATCATAACCAAACTGTATATAACTTTTCCCATCATATACATTAAGTCCTGCCGAAGTACCGATCCACATCAGTTCCCGACTGTCACTGGCGATAGACGTAACGCTCTGCGAAGAGAGCATCATGTCATTCGTGGTCTGCTTACCTTTTTCCTGTAGCACCTTGAGGGTGGCTCTTCTGCCAGGGTTAAAGCAATAAATGGCAGCCAACAGGCAGAACATCGCTGCAAGTATGGTAATGACGGCTTTCTTCATGATGGGTCCTTTTGTTGATTTATATAAAGTTCATATTGCCCTTCATCAGACCAATATGCCGCAAAGTTACGCAATATTATCGAATAAACAAAAATTAAACTGAATTATTTTGTATTTTCTTCAAATAATAGTAACTTTGCACGAAATAAACTATACAAATATCAGCAGTTATGTTACAACTTGACAATTTCTATAAGGCTCGCTTCGTGCTGAGCAAGGTAATAAGAAAGACTGAGCTGGTTCACACTCCAAGAATCAACCCAGAGAGTGATGTTTATTTGAAGCCAGAGTGCCTGCAGAAGACCGGTTCGTTCAAGATTCGCGGTGCTTACTATAAGATTTCACAACTCACCGATGAAGAAAAGGCGAAGGGTGTGATAGCCTGTTCTGCGGGCAACCATGCACAGGGTGTAGCGCTGGGAGCTACAGCCATGGGCGTAAAGAGTCTCATCTGTCTGCCAGAAGGCGCTCCTATCTCCAAGGTAGAAGCCACCAAGCGACTGGGTGCTGAAGTCTGTCTGGTACCTGGCGTTTACGATGATGCCTACCAGAAGGCGCTGGAACTGAAAGATGAGCATGGCTACACCTTCGTTCACCCTTTCGATGATGAGAACGTCATCGCCGGTCAGGGCACCATCGGATTGGAGATTCTCGACCAGCTGCCAGATGTAGAAGCTGTCGTCGTTCCTGTAGGTGGCGGCGGACTTATCTCTGGTGTAGCCTTTGCTATCAAGTCGCTGAATCCTAACGTCAAGGTATATGGTGTTCAGGCTGAAGGAGCCGCAAGTATGGTTCAGAGTCTGCACGACCATAAACAGGAGAAGTTGCCTTCTGTAGCAACCGTAGCTGATGGTATTGCCGTAAAGGAACCGGGCAAGATTACCTTTGAAACTTGCTCCAACTATGTAGACGAAATCGTAACCGTGAGCGAAGATGAGATCTGTGCAGCCATTCTGAAACTCATAGAGAGTGAGAAGATGGTAGCCGAAGGCGCCGGTGCGGCCAGTGTGGCAGCCGTGATGTATAACAAGATTCCGGTGAAGGGCAAGAAAACCATCTGCGTGGTAAGCGGCGGCAATATCGACGTGACCATCCTGAACCGTGTCATCAACCGTGGTCTGGTCAAGAGCGGCCGTCTCTGCACCATCGAGATGGAGCTGGACGACAAGCCAGGCGAATTGGTTGAGGTAGCATCCGTCATCGCAAGCCTTGGCGGAAACATCACCGGTGTTCATCACGACCGTTCTGCCAATCGCAACAAGGTGAATGCCTGCGTACTCCGACTCACCATGGAGACTCGCGACTCTGAACATGTCAAGGAAATCAAGGGAGCCTTGGAGCAGAAGGGATTCCATCTCTGGATAGTATAACCGTGCAGAGACTTACAAAAATCCATAAAATATAAAAAGAGGGTGCGCCGTCAGTTGATAGCGCATCCTCTTTTTATATATCATTAAAAGCTTTATTACCATCAAGCTCTTTTGTTATTGAGCTTTATCTTTAATAGAGCTACTTTACTTCCTTGAGCAAGCAAGGGCGAACCTTCTCGGTTACACCAGCTTCCTCAGTAATCACGGTAGTGAGAGGCTTGAGATCGGCAGCATTCTTTGCCACCATCACCTTGTAATTACCAGCCTCAACCTGCCACTGACTATCAACCTCATTGAAAGAAGCCAGGTTCTTGTATGGGATGTCGATAGTAACTGCCTCCGACTCACCAGGCTGCAAATTCTTAGTCTTGGCGAAACCACGAAGTTCCCTGGCTGGTTTATCCATATCCTTGCCAGGAGCTGCCACATATACCTGAACAACTTCCTTACCAGCTACCTTACCAGCATTCTTCACAGTCACCAGGACCTTGATATTGCCCTGTGCATCCTTCGTTACCACAGGTTTGCCATACTTAAAGGTAGTATAGCTCATACCATAACCAAAAGGAAAAGATACAGGCACATTCTTAGTCTGGTAATAACGATAACCTACATAAACACCATCATTATACTCGGTGTAATCCACATTCTTCACGTCACCCTTGCTACCGATGCCCTTGCCCATAAACATACCAAGTACATCGTCAACCTTGACAGTCTCAGGGTTAGGGAAATCAGCCTTAGAAGGAACATCGTTATAACTTACAGGCCATGTCATAGGAAGACGACCAGAAGGATTCTCCTTACCCGTCAAGATGTCAGCAACACAGTTACCACCCTCCTGACCAGGCAACCAAGACAACAATACAGCATCAGGACCGCCAATCCAACTCTTGGTCTCAATAACGCCACAAACATTCAAGATGACAACCACCTTCTTACCGGCCTTATGGAAAGCGTTGCAAACGCCAGAAATCATATCCTTCTCCTCCTTGGTGAGATTGAAGCTATCAGAAATCTTTCGATCCAAGAACTCACCAGACGACTTACCAATAGTGATGATTGCCATATCGTTGTTCTTGACGGCAGCAGACATATTCAATTCAGCAAGGCTCATCTCAGGGATGAAGTGACCCGGCAAGAAAGCCTCCAAAGGATTCTTTGGCTTTGGCAAGTTCGCCTTTGCCTTTGGAGCATACTCTATGTATGACTTCTGGATGTCGCCATCCACTTGATAGCCAGCATTCTTCAAACCATCCAACAAACTTACCACATAAGCATGGTTAACATTGCCAGAACCAGTACCACCAGCTATGAAATCATAAGAAGTATTGCCGAAGAGAGCTATGTTCTTAATCTTCTGAACGAGTGGCAATACATTCTTGTTATTCTTCAATAACACCATTCCCTCGGTAGCGGCATTGCGAGCCACCAAAGCATGTCCCTTCAAATCAGGGTTGTTGTCGGCAACATACTGCTTGAAACGAGGAGTCTGCATGATATACTCCAAGATATGGCGCACATTGCGGTCGAGGATTTCCATCGACAGGCGACCATTGAGCACAGCCTTGCGAATCTCCTTCACCTGGTCTGCCTTACCTGGCATCAACAGGTCGTTACCCGCTTCCATCTGGGCAGCTGCGCTAATACCACCAAACCAGTCGGTCATCACCATACCCTTGAATCCCCACTCATGGCGAAGAATCTCTGTTATCAAGTCACAACGCTCGCTAGACATCGTACCATTGATGAGATTGTAAGAAGTCATCACTGTCCAAGGCTGAGCCTCCTTGATAACGATTTCGAAAGGTTTCAAGTAAATCTCACGGAAAGTACGTGGATTACCGATAACATTGTTACGAGTACGATTGGTCTCCTGGTTGTTCAGTGCGAAGTGCTTCAACGAAGTACCGACATCGTTGCTCTCGATACCATTCACCATAGCAGCACAAATGGTACCAGCCAGCAATGGGTCTTCTGAATAATACTCAAAGTTACGACCACAAAGAGGATTACGCATAATATTGGTAGCAGGTGCCAACAAGACATCTACGCCATAATGCTTCACCTCGTCTCCCATAGAGGTACCTACGGAATACACCAAGTCTTTGTTCCAGGTAGAACTCATCACTGTAGCCACAGGGAAGTGGGTACAGTAGAATGTCTTATCGGTATTCTTGCGCTTAGGGTCGATGCGAAGACCAGCAGGACCATCGGCTACAACCGTAGCTGGAATGCCCAGACGCTCAATACCATTCACCTGACCTGCGGCACCCTGTACCAACTGACCTTGGTTACCAATGGTAGCCTCCATCTGGCTCTCATACTTACCCGAAGAACCTACCACCAACTGAATCTTCTCATCAAGAGTCATCGCATTGATGACATCCTGGATAGGAGACACACCCAACTTTGGGTTCTGTGCTTGCACTACGAAAGTCGCAGAAAAAAGCACACATGAAGAAACTAATAATTGTTTTATCATTGTCTATATCTTATTTTTTAAATAATCTTTTACAAAACTCTTACTTGAAAAACTTATGTTATCATTTGAAAATCTTCTGTGCGAACTCTGTAAGATACACACGCCAATTACGCCAGATGTGTCCGCCCTCGGTCTCCATATAGATATATTTATACCCCTTCTCATCGAAATAGCGACGCAAGCCGGCTGTACTCTTATACAAGAAGTCGGTCTTTCCCATACCTATCCAATACAATTTTGGCTTGTTTTTAAACAAGGTTGCCAACTGCTGCTTCGCCTCCTCGTCCTCTTGCAGCATCTTATAGAAATCGGTGCGAAAATCGCCAGTCTTTCCCACATGCAAACCAGCGGAGAATAGACCAACGTAATCAAACTTATTAGGGAAACGGCGAGAGATGTCAAAGGAGTGTCCACCACCCATTGACAAACCGCAGATGGCACGATGCGCCTTATCCTTGCCCACCTTGTAATGGCTCTCCACATAGTTCATCACGTCAGGGAAGCTCTCATCCATCGTAGCCACCGCCTTGGCACCTTGGTAACCATAGAAAGAAGGCACATACATACCTGCCGACCATTCGCCAGGAGCAGCCTGACAGTTAGGGTTGCCATTGGTCATCACCACAACCATAGGCTTTGCCTTACCTGTGGCAATCAAATTATCAAGAATATGCTGTGCACGTCCTAAAGTAGTCCAGGCATCCTCATCGCCACCAGCGCCATGGAGCAGATAGAGTACAGGATAATCCTTGCCCTTGTCATAACCTGCTGGAGTATAGACCGTCATACGACGCTGCATCTTGAGCGTAGGACTATCATACCATACCTTAGACACATTTCCGTGAGGCACCTCATTGACGGTGTAGAGGTCACCACAGTCGCCTTTCTTGTCTGACAAGATAAAAATATTGGTTTCCGAAGTGATGTCACGAGTGATATAGACGCTTCCAGGATCCACAATCTTCACACCATCCAAGATGAGATTATAAGAATAAAGCTCAGGAGAAAGATTAGTGCTGGTAAAGCTCCATACTCCCTTGTCATCCTTCACCAAGTCTGCCACTCCCGGTGCATCATACTTTCCCACAGGGGTATCAATCTGCTTGGTAGGCAAGAAGTCGCCCGTAATCTGCACTTTCTGTGCATTGGGAGCCTTGAGACGGAAGGTTACTGTATGGTTGGCGTTTACCTCTGGAGAAACCACAGGTACGTTGTCGAACAAAGCTTGTTGTGCAAAGCTGCTCATACTCAAGAGCAAGGCTGTTGCTATAAATGTTATCTTTTTCATTGTGATGTTGTTTGAAGTTACTTAAAGATTTTCTGGGCAAACTCACCCAGATAGATGCGCCAGTTGCGCCAGATATGACCGCCATCGGTCTCCATATAGGTGAACGGATAATGGTTCTTGGTCAGTTTCTCTCTTAAGGCGGTATTGTCCTTAAAGAGGAAGTCGGTGTTGCCGATACCAATCCAGAAGAGCTTTGGCTTGGCAGCAAACAAGTCTGCCAACTTCTTGTCGAAGTTATCATAGATGTACTCGTTGGCGCCACCACTTCTTTGTTCCTTGCCAATGGCTGCCGAGAAGAGCCCCACATAGCCAAAGGTCTTAGGATTGTTGATGGAAATATAGAGGGAATGGAATCCACCCATTGACAAACCGGCGATGGCACGGTTCTGGCTATTTGCCAAGGTGCGATAACGAGCATCCACAAACTTCACCACCTCAGGGAAAGAAACCTCGAAAGAGCCCTCCATGGTCTTAGGCAATCCCAATGTAGGGACTATCAGATTATCCGAAGTCTGTCCTGGAGCTGCCTCCTGAGAGATATTGCCATTGGTCATGACGACGATCATTGGCTTCGCCTTGCCTTGCGCAATGAGGTTATCGAGGATTTGCGAAGCACGTCCCAAATCCATCCACGCTTCCTCGTCGCCACCGATGCCATGCAAGAGATAAAGCACAGGATATTTCTGCTTGCTGGTCTCGTAACCAGCAGGAGTATATACTGTCATACGACGAGTAAGGCCAGCTTTGGCATCATCATACCAGACCTTTGATACGGTTCCATGCGCTACCTTGTTGACCTTGTAGAGATCTGCCTTTCCCCCACCTATCAAGAAATAGTTGGAAACGTTGGCGATGTCACGCACGGTATAGACGTTGAGATGGTCGGTAACACTGGCGCCATCCACCATCATTGTATAGCTATAAAGCTCTGGTGCCAAAGGAGCAGTGGTTGTAAAAGACCACACACCCTTCTCATCCTTCTTCAAATCGGCTACTCCAGGCATATCATACTTACCCATCGGGGTATCAACTTTCTTAGTTGGCAAGAAGTCACCTGTTATCTGTACTTTATGTGCCTCTGGAGCCATACAGCGGAAAGTAACCGTCTTGTCGGCATGAATCTCAGGAGACTGTGGCATTTGCCCTCCGAAGAGGGCTTGCTGTGCCGAAGCACTGCCACAAAACGCACACAATGTTATTGCTAATATCGAAAATCTTTTCATTGGATATAACGTTTTACTATTTATATTAATTACCCAAACTCTATTATCTTTTTCAATATTACCATCCCGTATTCTGCTGGATATTAGGATTCAATTCTCTTTCCTTCAAAGGAATAGGAAGCAACATGTGCTTGTCTTGGAATCCGAAAGTAGAATTGGTGAAATCCCAACTTACGCCCTTGGAAGAGTAGTTAGGAATTTCCTTACCCTGTGAAGCCAAGGCTTTCTTGGCATCACCCCAACGTACCAAGTCCTGGAATCGGGTACTTTCCAGACAGAGTTCCAAGCGCTTCTCCGTCTTGATGTCGTCCAAGGTAACGCTAGTCAATGGAGTTTCCTTGGCACGTTCACGAATCTGGTTGATGTCATAGAGAGCCTTGTCTGGCTGACCAGCCTGTAAGTTTGCCTCGGCAGCCAGAAGGAGAACTTCGGCATAACGCATAATCTTTCGGTCGGTATATTGCACTACCTGGAACCCGGGATTATCCATGATGTTGTCACTCTTCAATATGCGGTTCTTAAAGAAGAGGTATCCTTCACATCCATAGAGGTACTGACCAGGATTCAACTTCACACCGTATGCTGCCATCTGATCACTGTTGAGCAGGGTCTTCTGCAAACGATATCCATTCTTGCCCTCTGCTTTTACAAATGCATCATAGAGAGACTTGCGAGGGTTCAAGAAGCCCCAGGTTCCCTGAGCCACTTCGTCGGCAGCCTTTCCTTCGAACGTCATATTGCCAGTACGCCATCCTTGCATCACGAAGGTAAAGTCATACTGGGACCAAGCCTGCTCCTGGTCGTTACGCGACTGCAATTCGAGCATAGACTCACAGTTGTTGTTGTTGACGGCATGAAACTGCATGTCATAGTCGCCACGGAAGAGGTCGTACTTCTTGGAAGCCACCACCTCATTGAGTACGGATGCAGCCTCCTGATACTTCTTCTGGAAGAGATAAGCCTTGCCCAAATAAGCCTTTGCCACTTCCTGGGTAACACGCATACCCGTCTCCTGATCGTCCTTGTTCTTCTTGGAAGGCAAGGCATTCATACCGATAGCCTTTTTCAAGTCTGCCTCCACAATAGCCCAAAGTGCCTCTGGAGTACTGTTTGGCTGACGGTACTCATCTGTAGCCAAGAGATGATCTACCAATGGAGCTGTACCCCAAAGAGTAACCAGCTCGAAGTTTGCCCAAGCACGGAAGAAATAAGCCTCGGCTATGGCACGTTTCTTGACTTCCGTATCATTAGCCACCTTCTCTATGACGAGGTTTGACTGATAGATGACACCATAGAGACCAGAGAACAGGCCCTCGATATTACTGTTGCTAGAATCGAAGGTATATTCATTCAACTGCTCGTGGAAGTTGTTGTCGCCACGATTACCACCGCCACACCAAGCATCATCCGAAAGCAGATTCTTGGTAAAGAACCAACTAAAATACAATCCCTTCACACGGCTATACATGGCAGCCACCGCCTGCTCGGTCTGCTCATTGGTCTTGTAGAAATCATCCTGACCACCCATATTGCCATGCTTTGCTATATCGAGTCTGTCTTCACAACCGGCAAATAACACTGCCACAACGAGAAGCAGACTATATATGATATTCTTTTTCATAATTTCCTAATGTTATTATATATTATGTATAGTGTTAGTTATATGAACCTCCAGACCTTAGAACTCCAAGTTGAAGCCCATCACTACCTTCCTTGAGGTTGGATAACCGCCTTTGTCGATACCCATACCCACTACATCATTGGTAGAAACCTCAGGGTCGAAGCCTGGGTACTTGGTGATGGTGAAGAAGTCATCAAGAGATACATAGAGGCGCAAGTTGCTGATTGCTACCTTCTTGAGAAGAGTCTTCGGCAAACTGTAGCCCAACTGAATCTGCTTAATCTTGAAATAAGATCCATCATATACCATTGCGCTGGATGTAGCATACTTGTCCATATTGTTGGCACCAGCACGTGGCTTGCTTCCATTAGGATTGCTCTCCGTCCAACGGTCGTCATAGAAGAGTTCCTTCATCTTGTTGACCATAGGGAAGTCGGTACGGTTGATACAGTTGAATATCTTGTTGCCTGATGCACCAGAACCAAATACTGCCAAGTCGAAACCTTTGTAAGCTGCGGTCAAGGTGATACCATAGGTGAAGTCTGGAATGGCACTACCCAAGTCCATCTTGTCATCATCGGTCAAATCACCACTATCGTTCAGGTCGGCAAAAGTTGGATCGCCCGTCTTTGGGTCTATGCCTGTAAACTTATAGCCACGGAAGTAATACACAGGATAGCCCTTCTCGAAGTATGTGAGAGGCACATTCATAAAGGTAGTACCCTGCAAACGAGTCAAGGATGGGTCGAGATAAGTAACCTCGTTCTTCAAGGTAGCGAGGTTGCCACGTACACTGTAGCTGAAATCACCGATGTTGTCTCTCCAACCGAGTTCAAACTCGAATCCCTTGTTGCTTACGTTACCAGCATTGATAGGAGATGTAGTACCGCCGATAACCAAAGATGGAGTGGTACCACTCACGAGCAAGTCCTTGGTCTTCTTCACGAAATAGTCCATGCTGAAGTTCATTCTGCCAGCGAAGAGGAGCGCATCAATACCCAAGTCGGTCTGCTCTGATGTTTCCCACTTCAGTTTATCGTTACCCATACTAGATGGAGTAACAGAAGTTGTATAATTATTACCAGGAACTAACGGATAAATGCTACCCTGCGCCATATCGGTGCTGTAGGCATAGCCACTCAAGGCAGCCAAGCTACCATTCTGGCCCCAGCTGGCACGCAATTTCAAACTAGCCACAACATCTCTTAAAGGCTCGAAGAACTTTTCCTCAGAAATGGTCCAACCTCCAGACACAGCTGGGAAATATCCCCAACGATTGGTAGCTGGAAGCTTAGATAAGTCGGCAGCATCTGCACGGAGGGAAGCCTGCAGATAATAACGATTTTTATAATCGTAACTCAAACGACCAAAGTAAGAATACTTGGCTGAGCGAGTTTTCTCACCACCTACAGACTTGGTAGCAGAAGCGGATGCGAAATTCAGATAGTAGAACAATGGATTGTTTTTCTTGACAGCGTCTTCACCATTAGCCTGCAAACCACCCTGCACGTAATCATAGGTAGATTCTTGGAAAGACATACCAACCATGGCATTCACGGTATGGTCACCAAACTTCTTCATATAGTTGGCAAAGTTTTCCCATTGATAATAAATAGAGGTAGAAGAAGTTGCACTCTGATCTACATAATTACGGCTTTGCGTTTGATTTCCATAGTAAGGAAGTGAAGTGGAAGAACTGCGAGTACCCGACAAACGGTAACCAAAGCGAGAAGTAATCACAAGATCCTTGATAGGCTTGAAATCTGCATAAATGGAACCATTCACATTGAATCCACTGTTGCGAGATATGCCATTGTCACGCATCACGAATGGGTTGTATTGCTCACCGTTATAGAAAGCAGACACACCATAGTAGTTACCATTGGCATCTGTCAAGAGGTGCTTGCCATCGGCCAAAGCTTTTGCCATGTGGGCTGGGAGATTATCTGGAGCATAGGTGACAGGAGTCAATGGATCCATAGAAAGCACAGCTGCCATCATAGAACCATACTCAGTACCCTCTGAAACAGAACGAACGTTATACTTTTCAATCTGGTTAGTAGTGCCCACCTTCAACCATGGCTTGATCTGATATTCAGCATTGATGGTAGCGGTGAGACGACGATAGAGGTCATTATTACCTCTTACCATACCATCATTGTCAAGATAAGTAAGCGAAAGATAGTAGTTGCCATTTTGGTTACCACCCATAAAGCCCAGGTTGTGCTTCTGCATCTTACCCTTACCATAGATGGCATCTACCCAGGAGGTATTGGTTGTTCCATCCCAATTCTTCAAGAGATAATCCTCGGTAAAGGTCTTACCTTCTTTCATATATTGGATATATTCTTCGGCATTGAGCAACTTAGGCTTTTTAGCAAGCGATTCGATGGTATATTGGAAATCATATGTTATCTTTCCACTACCCACAGTACCTTTCTTCGTAGTAATGAGAACCACGCCATTACCTGCCTCAGCACCATATATGGCAGCAGAAGCGGCATCCTTCAACACTTCCATAGATGCTATGTCATTAGGATCGATACCACTAATATCGCCTAGGCGCACACCATCTACTACATAGAGAGGATCGGAAGAACCATTGGAAGAGAAACCACGGATACGAACGGTTGGTGATGCACCCGGACGAGCAGAAGAAGAGACAATCTGTACACCTGCGGTCTTACCCTGAAGAGCAGACTTGGCATTGGTGATGGTACGATTTTCCATATCCTCTTTCTTCACCTGAGAGATGGCACCTGTTACAGAACTCTTCTTCTGTACACCATATCCTACTACTACAACCTCATCCAGCACCTTGTTGTCTTCCTTCATATTTACCTTCAACTTGGAGGTGATGGCTGCTACCTCTTTAGTTTGATAACCTAGATAAGAGAAGACCAAGGTCTTTCCTTTTTGTACCATGATGGAGAAATCTCCATCCAATCCTGTGACGGCTCCACCCTTGGGGTCGTCCTTTACCTTGATGGTAACACCGATCAGAGGCTCAGCATTCTGGTCAACAACCAGACCCGTCACTTTCATCAGTTCCTGCGCCAAGGCAGCAGAACCGGAAATCATCAATAAGAACA
>ERZ791632.222-NODE-222-length-18896-cov-38.9509_pt1 | contig 18896 bp, 18 predicted proteins | sample MGYA00510263_ERZ791632 | MGnify/ENA primary metagenome ERZ791632 (study PRJEB30046, sample SAMN00715181) | human gut metagenome | study: EMG produced TPA metagenomics assembly of the A metagenome-wide association study of gut microbiota in type 2... | reverse complement strand
TTTGCAAAGATAGATTTCTTATCTCTTGCAATTCTTTTATTTCGTTTTGTCTTCCAAAGAACTTCATATTTCTATAATTTTACAGTTTCTTTTTGATGTTATTTTTCGAAACCGCTGTTTCAGAAATGGCTGTTTCGAATGCAAAGGTAATAAAAATGCCTGAATGTCAGCTTGTTTGTTTGCTAATTTAAGTTTTTTTATTTGTTTGTGTGCTTCTTGTTTTACCGAAATGGCGGTTTCGAAAATGAAAATGATGGAGTTGTCAGAATTGAGGTCATATTCTTTTCTGGGCAGTATGCATATTGTATTTCATCTGCAATTTAATCTTCCCTCTTCATCTTTTCTTCTCCCTATGTCAGTTTTTGTCGCAACCGGATTGTAGTTTTGCAGCAGAATTGACAATAACTCTATATAATAAGGTATAAATGCAGAAAGAAGAGGGGGTAGGAGTCCCTGAAAAGTAAAATATAAGAGGAATCCATAAGATTTCTTGTTAAAAGTTTGGTGGTTCATCAGATTTTTACTAAATTTGCCATTGGATTAGTGACAGGGCAGGGTAAAGTCCTCGCTTGAAGTCGCTATGATGCAGAGAAACAAGATAATCTTGTGGACACGAGCAAACTATTCAGTTCTGTAGGTTGAAATCTGGTAAATTGAAACGTAGAAAGAACGAGAATTTGTTTGAGCGAGTCTGCACCGTCATATGGTGTGGATTCCTCTTTCGCATTTTCTTTTCTACGGGTTTTACCAGAGCCTAACTTACAAGAAAGTGAAGAAAGTAGGGGTTCGCACCATCTTTTTTCATTTATGAACCATTATGGACTTGTTTGGTTCGCTGATTTTCCTTATCTTTGCCCCTTGAAAGTAAACAACTAGCAGTTTCGGCAGAAAAGCCGGGGCAGCCATATAACAATGAACTTAAAAACGAATGCTTATGAGTAAGGTATTTCAAGTCAAGCCTAAGCGCCTTAAACGCTCTAACGGTACAGTCCTCACTCCCGATATGGTAGTGACAGTAACAACCATGCAGCACACCGCCACCCCTTTTTACAATGGAGCCAAGGAGGTGCAAGAAGCCTACATGCGCATCTATGCTTTCGATTATAAGAAAGCATGCTGCAATCCGAATGATTTTGAATTTAAGAAGTTGGACTAAAAGCAAAAGAACAAACATTATATAACAAATAGTTTTTAATTACGTAGCCAAAGATGTTGAAAATATTTTTGTAGTATGAAAGGGTTTTTAAATAATGTGAGTAACATATTGAAAGATAGGCTTCTCAAGCAAAATGTGAATCAAGACAATGAGGATGGGACAAGCGTCGAACGTTTCATCGTCAATAGCTTTTTGATTCCAGAACACCCAATAACACGATTCTCTCTGAAATTAAAGATGCAATATCTTTCTGGTATTCAAGAAGTATTATGTTTCTTCTTTGTTTCCAATGTAAAGGTTCGTTTTTGTTTTGAGCAGTTGTATCGGTGTTTGCTTAATGATACATATAATGGTGATTGGGAAAAGCCGATATCCTTAAAGAAAGCAAGAAGTGCCATATCTTTGAAGTTTGAAGGACTGAAACTCTTCACTATGTCAAGTTCTTTTTGGAGTGATATTTTTAGAATCATTTCTATATCTGGCGAGCAGAAGATTTTGAATCAGCCTTCTTTTTTTGACAAACTTTGCAATCTTCAAAGGTTTTATGATAAAAAAACATTAGGAAAAATCCATGATTTCTTCCTGGATTCAAAGAAACTTACGGACAACGAGATAGAACGATTGTATCTTAATGACCAGTTGTTCAAGCAACAAAAAGAATATTCCATTCTTGTGGTTGGCAACATGAGTGCAGGAAAGTCCACGTTGATAAATGCCATTGTGGGCAGTAAGGTGGAGAGAGTTAAGTCCACCGTATGCACAAGCCAACTGAAGTACATATACAACAAACCGTATGAAGACGGAATAACCATGACAGATGGATTCAGCTATGCCTGGACAGATAAAGTTGATATATCAGTGTTGGATGCAATGCATATTGCTTTACACTTTAAGCAGGGAACGAGAAACAGAAGATGTGTTCTTATTGATACTCCAGGTGTGAACTATGCCAACGAGAGCACCCACTTGAATATAACAGCCAATGCCTTGAACTCAAAAAACTACGACATCATTCTATATGTGATGAATGCGCTGTATTTTGAGAGCAACGACGAGAAAAGGTTTCTAAGCACAATCGCAGGGATAAAGGGCAAGCGAATAGTCATCGCATTGAACCAATTGGACCAACTTAACATGGACGATGACTCCATTGAACAGGTTGTAAACGAAGTGAAGATATACGTTCGCAGCATGGTAAATGGCAAGAATATATCCGTCGTGCCAATATCCGCAAAAGCTGCTTATCTGGCCAGTGCGCCTCAAGAACAATTGAGTAAGCAGGAAAGCTTCACAAAGGAGCAATACATGAAGATGTTTGGTTCGATGTTTTACGACTTAGGACTTTATGGAACTGGTACAAGGTCGAAAAAAAATGACCTCAGCGCCCTTTCCGGTTTAACAAATTTATTAAACAACATAGATTTATGAAAAATATAAAGATCACCTACAATCCCTATTTAATCAAGACCAGCGTCTTGATTGAAGGGAAAACTCCAAAGCCCAATAGTCGGTTGAACTTTGGAAAAATACGTCTGCAGGAGTGGGCGAACAACATAGCCGACATATTGGTGGAAGAGAGTCGCGACAAGAATTTTCAAATTGAGTTCGTTGGTTTGGAAACCGATTTCGAGGATTTGCAGGCTGCTATTTCTGAGGCAAAAGATGTCTCAGTATCGTTCTTTTTCAAGAAAAAGCCTTCTGTAGAAGAGGTCGAGCATGAGGTGAACCGAATCTTTATTGATATACAGAATGGTCCTATCGAAAAGTTGCGTGACCATTCTATTGTTGAGGCGTTCAAGAAATCAAAGAACCAATTGTTTGAGGTGAATGTCGTAGCGACCATGAGCTCAGGAAAATCGACATTGATAAATGCGCTCATTGATAAAAAGCTGATGCCTGTTGCGAATATGGCAACAACGGCAACAATCGTCCGTATCATAGACACCGAGCAAGATAATTTTTCTGCTAAAGCATATGATAAAAATGGAAAAGTTATCAGAGAGGATTCTAACATCATATACAAAACAATGAAAGAATGGAATTCGGATGAATCTATTTCTTCGATAGATATATATGGTAGAATTCCTTGTGTGAAGAGCGCAGGTATGAAACTTGTGCTTGTGGATACTCCGGGACCTAACAACTCGCGTGACCCTCATCATCAGCAAATGACATACAGAATGCTGGAGAACTCGGACAAGTCGTTGGTTCTCTTTGTGATGAATGGAACACAGCTTAATGTGAACGATGAGAAGAACTTCATGGATTATGTTTGTGATTGTATGGCTAAAGGTGGCAAGCAATCTCGCGAACGCTACATCTTTGCGATAAATAAAATGGACAGCTTTAATCCTGAGGATGAATCTCCTGAAGATGCGCTCAAACAGGCAAAGAATGTGCTGGAGGACAACAGAATATTATATCCAAACATATTCCCAGTCTCGGCACAGGCCGCATTGGAAGCAAGAACACAACCTTTGATTCATAACGTAAAGGATTCGTACGCTAATGTCTTGAGAAACTTCAAAGAGTTTGCGTTTGATGACTATTACGAGTACAACCATTTGCCGATATCAGTCCAAAAGAGAATAGAATCTTTATTGGTCAATGCGGACAAGGATTTGAACATAGAAATCCATAGTGGTATTGTGTCAATTGAGCAGGCTATTAGTCTGTACGTGAACAAGTATGCGAGAACCCAAAAAGTGAGAGATTTGGTTGACACTTTCAATAATCGACTCAACGAACTTAAAGCCATTGCGTCTTTGAAAGCTGATATTCGCGATAATGTGAAGAAAAAGGAAGAACTGGATGAGGCGATAAAAGTTATTCAAGACAAGATTGAATCTGGCAGATCAGCCAAAACTTTGTCTACATTGATAGAGAGAAAGGAACTTGCAAAGAATGTGACAGAGGACATTGATGATTTTGTCAATGGTACAAAGAAAAGAATTAATAGTGTCATTTATCGTTATGGTAACTCCACAAGAGTCAAAAAGTCTGATGCGATAAGACAAGTAGCTGAGGTTGAAAGAGAGAGTCAGTCTATACTCAACCAATTGGATTCACGTACAAATGCTATTCTTGAAAGAGGCTATAGAGATCTCTACGAGGACATTATAGCACAATATGTAAGTTACATAAAGGATCTTGGGCTGGCTGTGACTGACTCTAAACTGACGCTTAAACCTTTGGATTTTGTAGCAGAGGACATTGCTGATGTGGACAAATTGCTCCGAAACCAAACACAAACGGTGGATGAAGGCAAAAATGTGACCCGTACAAAGCGTGTTTCATATAAGGAGAAAAAAACTAATTGGTTCTGGGAACCTTGGAATTGGGGTACAGATAGATATGAGACTAAGTGGTATGATAAGAAGGTCACTGAGTGGGAGGCAAATTTTGTAGACTATGTTAATATGTCAGCAGTCGTTACAGAGTATTTTCATCCTATACAGCATCAATTGGAACATGCTAAAAAAGCTGTAGCTGAACATGCAAAGAAAGAAAGTGTCCGAATCAAAGAACAGATGAAGGCCTTTCTTGTAAAAATTGATCAAAATCTGCAGAATAAGCTGAATGAATTGAAACAAAGCATGGAGAAATCCCAGCAAACCAAGGCAGAGATCGAAAAACAAGAGAGCGACCTCGAATGGATGAAGGGAATAATAGAAAGAGTAAACGGATTGATAAACTTCTAAATCAAGAAAACAATGAAACAGACATTTATAGAATCAGTAAAAAGTGGAGATGTTGAAGAGGTACGTTTGGCGCTTTCAAACGAATTGCTTTTGGATCCACGAGGCAAGACTTTCGCAGAGATGCTGAATTATGCGAAGGCCAACTTTAGTAATCTGTTTGAGGAAAACAAAGAGGCTGGTTATGAGGTCTTGCCTAAAGAGCAATGGGACGAGGATTTCCTGTTCACAGTAAAAAATGACTTGGATTCCAACTTCTCTGTGGAAAAGCTAGCCTTTTATCAGGCTGTCATAGAAATTGTCGGAAAAGACAAAATGGCTTCGTTGGATGAGGAAGATAAGAAGACTAAGATGCAGACATCGAGTCATCATCAGCCAAAGGGAAAAGCAAAACGTAGCAAAAAGACCGTTTCTATGTCTGTCGCTACTGGTGGTGCAGTTTTGACCATTGTTGGACTTTGTGTCGGTAAGACACTATTGACTTTGGTTGGTGGTGCAGTGCTTATAGGTGGAGTATTAATTACTATTAATGATTCGAGAAAATGAGTACAATTTACGATAACATGGGCAACGGCTCCGAGGATAAGTCTTCTTTGGATGAAGTTTTCGGACGTTCTGCAAATAAGTATGAGGAACCTGTGGTAATAAAAAACGCAGGTCCCGAAATGCCTGTGCAGCAGGTTATAGAAACCTCTCCCTCGGATCTGTGTGAATATCGTCAGCAGATTGACATGGCAAAAAATGCTCTCAATTTGGTAGATGATGTAGTTCTCAAAAGCTATCTGAAGCGTTTGGACAGCATGGATATAGCGTCCATGCCAGAGGCGGAGGGTGTGGACTCTAGTATTGTTCTGTTCAAAATAAACAGAATGGTGTATGAGGAGGATGAATTTGCAACGGACAAGTTTATAAGTGCCATAAGTTCTATGTCATTTGCTGATTGTTCTGTGTTCCTTGTCATTGACGGCTATCGGGACAAGACCGATTTCTATATGGGAGTGAAGAACAACGACTCTAAGCGCACGACAGTTTCCGTTGCCGATACGTTCAAGTCTTCTTTGGTGGGACAATTTCCTGGCATCGACATAGAGGATTGCTCCATTATAGACAGAGGGAAAAACTCTTCTTTGCAGGAACAAGTGTTGAGACGAATCTCAAACGCCTCGTCATTAAGCTCGTATGTCGGAATCCCTGCCTTTAAGGATGAAGATGGCAAGTATGACAACAAAAACTATGTGCAGGGTACAGAGAAACTGGCTCAAGCGATGCAGGGTAAGCGGTATACTGCCATTATTCTTGCTTCTAATCTTACGACGGATGTTGTGACGGAGATAAGAAATGGCTATGAAACGATTTATAGCCAGTTGTCGCCAATGGCTACGCAACAGTTGGCATATTCTACCAATGAATCGTTGGCGAACGCCATTAATAGGAGCAAGGGTGTGACACAAGGAAAGACCAAGACACAGACCATTGGTGAAAGTCATACAAACGGAACAAGCAGTTCGCACGGCAAAAGCGATAGTGAGACGAAGAAAAGCAAAACTGCAGTTGGCTGTAGTGTGTTGGGCGGAGTGTTGTCGGCAGTTGGTTTAGGATTGTCGGCTACTGGTGCTGGAGCTGCAATCGGTATACCTCTCATGGCTGCAGGTGGTGTAATGTCTGCGGTAGGTGCTACAGGAAAAAGCAAAACAAGTGGTACGACAGACACATACGGAACTTCGCAAAGCGATACGGAGAACAGAAGCATGTCTGACGCTGAGTCGCATTCTGAGACTTTCACGGACTCGTTGGGCAAAACCGCAACTATTGGCTCGAGCAAAAACTATACGCTGACTATTCACAACAAACACATAGAGGAGTTGATGAAACGTATCGACCAGGAACTGGAAAGAATTTCCATGTCCGAAAGCACTGGTCTATGGTCCGTCGCTTCATATTTCTTCTCGTATGATAATGATTTTGCTTCAGCCGAATCTGCCTCCACGATTTTCAAGTCTATCATGCAGGGCGAGGAGTCGGGAGTAGAGACTTCAGCCATAAACTCATGGATTGATAATTCTCAGAAAATGAAAATGCTGACCAATTCAGTTTGTCATTTATCGCATCCGGTATTCTGGAACAACTTGACAGTGAATGGTGAAAACATAAAGGTAGAAAATTCGTCATTGTTGAGCAGTAAGGAATTGGCTATGTTGTTGAGTCTGCCTCATAAGTCGGTACCTGGCTTCCCTGTCGTAGAGCATGTCTCTTTGGCAAAGGAAGTGATACGTAACAATGAGAGTCTGATGAAGCGTGAAGTGTCTTTAGGCTGCATTTTTGATTTGGGAAAGGCGTATACCGAGAATCGTGTCAAACTTGACGTGAAAAGTCTGACTCAACACGTATTTGTTACGGGTTCTACAGGTTGTGGAAAGAGCGAGACTATTTATAAATTGATAAACGAAACCAAGCAAGTTAGTACAAAATTTTTGGTCATAGAACCAGCCAAAGGTGAATACAAGAACGTGTTTGGCGATGTGAACGTATTTGGCACCAATCCATTGATAATGCCATTGCTCCGCATCAATCCATTCAGTTTTCCTACTGGTGTTCATGTACTGGAGCACATAGACCGTCTTACCGAGATTTTCAATGTTTGCTGGCCGATGTATTCAGCAATGCCTGCTGTTCTGAAAAAAGCGATGCTTGATGCTTATGAAAGCTGTGGTTGGGATTTGCGTTTGTCCGTTAACAGACTGTCACGAGGTGAGGATGTATACCCTTCTTTCCTTGATTTGTTCCTGTCTTTGGAAAAGGTAATTACCGAATCAGCATACTCTGAAGAAGTGAAGAGTAATTATTCAGGTGCGTTGTTGACACGTGTGGAGTCGCTGACGAATGGTTTGAATGGTGAAATTTTCTCAGTAAATGAACTATCTAATATGGTCTTATTCGACGAGAACTGTATCATCGATCTGAGTCGTGTGGGCTCGCAAGAAACAAAATCATTGATAATGGGTATCCTGATAATGCGGTTAAGTGAGTACAGAATGACAGGGGCAAATACTCCAAATTCAGCCTTAAAGCATTTGACTGTGCTTGAAGAAGCTCACAACATATTGAAAAGAGTGTCTACTGAGCAATCACAAGAAGGCAGTAACATGGCTGGCAAGTCTGTGGAGATGATAACGAATGCTATTGCTGAAATGCGTACTTATGGTGAAGGTTTTGTTATTGTAGACCAGTCACCGACATCTGTAGATAAGGCTGCAATAAAAAACACTAACACCAAAATCGTGATGCGACTGCCGGACGAGGATGACCGCAAAGTGTCAGGAAAGGCAGCCGGAATGAATGATAAGCAAATAGACGAAATAGCCAAACTGCCAACAGGAGTCGCTGTTGTCTATCAGAATGATTGGGTCAGTCCTGTATTGTGTAGGATAGACAGAATGGAGAATTCACGAGTGATTTTCAATGAACAAAAAGACTCCATACTTGAATTGAATTCAGAAAATGACATTAATTATATAATAGAGTTTTTGTTGGCAGGTCAAACTGAAAATACCCAAAAAGCCTTTGATATCATTCAAATAGAAAAGTCTGTAAGGGCTTTTAATATGCCTTCGAAGGTGCGAATGGCTTTGTTGGATACGATAGAGGAATATAAGAAGAACAACCACATTTCTTTGTGGAATAGTGTTAGCATTTACGACCTATCGTCATTGTTGACAGACCTCTTGGGTATTCGTAAAGAATTTGAAAAATGTGTAAGACAATATTGTCAAAGCAAGGAACTAAACAAGAAGCTGACTGATTTGGTTAAGACAAGAGTCCCTCTTGATTATGTGTCTTGTCGATATTGCTTGAAATGTCTGTTTGCCGACTTCTCATTGCATTCTTCTGCTAATAAAAAAATGGCTGAAGAATGGCTTATAAACAATTCTAAATAGTTAATTTTAATATTTGATAAATATGAGTATGGAATTTAAACCAGATGCACTCAAAGACTTTTCTGATTGGAAGACATCTAATAATCAGGAGGGATTGCAGGGGCAATTGGAAGGTCGTATATTCGATGAACCAGTCTCGAAAAGTAATAAACGCGAAGGTGATCTTTTTATAGATACAGATTTAAAATTGAAGGATTTTTCAGTGGATGAGTCTTCTTCGATGTCAGACTTGTTTACAGAAAATATGGAGCTTAATATCACAAAGCATTTAGAAGGTCAGGAAGCGTTGGATTGGCTTCAGGAGAATCATCCAGAAGTGTACGATACTATAAATGGCACTTTTGAAGATGGACGCTGTTTCCTGAATCGTGACTACTGGAAAAATAAACTTGTTTGTGAGGAGAATAAAAACGGAAGTTTGGAAATCTATATGGATGATCCTTCTGCTGAGAATTCTCGAATCACAATAAAAGGAAATTATGTATATGCTAATTCTGGATGCTCAAAAAGAAAAATCAATCAAGCTCCCAATATGTTTTTGGATGAAACAATGCCAAATAAGACATATGTGATAGATGGAACAACGACGTTTAAAACCGACGAATTGGGACGAACAGTTTTAGCAGAACAGGATAGAACCATTCCTTCTGATGATGAAAAGGCAGATTTGGATGATAACAGAAGAACGCTTGTTGATAAATTTAAAGATGGATTAGATTCCTGCAAAGAAGATGCCGGTCATATACTCCAAAAGAATCAAGGGGGAATAGACGAAGTCATAAATCTTGTACCGATGGACAAAGAATGGCAAAGAAATGGTGGAGAATGGAGAAGTTTGGAAAGTCGTGAAGAAGCCATCATTAAGGAAGCGCAAGACAATGGTGCCAATGAGATAACATCGCGACGGGAGCTTATATATGATGGTGATTCCAAACGACCTTCAAAAATCAAGTTTGAGACAATAGTAGATGGCGAAGTGAAGATTTCGGAAATTGTTGATTGTCCAAAAAAATAGCGAATTTTTTACTTTGTAAAACCGTTTTTTCTTGATGTTCTGTCACCATTTGACATATCTATATAGTTATTTCGCAGCCGAAATCAAATGTATAACTATATAAGGTAATGTAACAATGGAAAAGAACATCAGGAAAAGAGTATGTAGGTTGGCTGCGGTATTGAGTGCCGGGCTGGTAGTATTATTTGGCTATTGGTTCTTCTTGAACCCTCATGGCTATTGGCAAAAGAAGAAGGAGGCTGAGAAGAATGAATATATGGATAGAAGGATGCTTTGGCGGAAGTCGGAGAAAATGACCATGCAACAGATGTTGTCAGACATGACGCTAATGGCTAAGGGGGATTCGGTCCTGTTTTGTTGGCTAACCGGTCTCTCGCTTCCCGTTTATCGGAACTTCATTCATGGTACTGCGCAACCTACAAGGAGTGCTTGGGCTGAGACAAGATGTTGGTATATGTCTTCTCTCGCTAAAGGCAGAGAATGGATGGAGAAACGGGTCAAGACGAGGATTCACAAGAGCCTGATCTTTGTGGAAACGAGTAGATTTCAGGTGCAGAAGGATTCCTTGAAGGATTATCGTAAAGAGGAACTTACTCCAACTGAGATTAGAAACAACAAGATGTATCTAAAAGATAATTGTCTGTATAGATGAAATCATAGCATAAATAAAGTATAACGAAATATGAATAAAATTATAGGGCTTCTTGGAATGGTTTTCATGTTCCTACCCTGGCGACCAATCGTTGCAATAGTGGCAGCAGTCTTGTTCGTCAACATCAATGGTACGGAATTGTATGGATGGCAAGCTGGATTGGCGCATGGATTGTTCTTCCTGCCTAATCTGGTGAGGCATCTCTATGACGGCGATGTCCTTTTCAAGGCTACCAATTGTACTACAGGTTATCATGTTGCCTGGTGGATAGCTACAGTCGGTTCGTGCATCGGTTGGCTCGTTGATGCAACCTTCTCTTTTATGAAGGCATCAGTATTTGTAGGTAGTGATAAAGAATAAATAAATATAAATACGATGAATATTGTTTCATTATTCTAAAATATGAATAGCAACATTTTCTTTCAACCCTTCGTTGGCAAGGATTATGCCAACGGGGGGATATTCGGCAAGCGAATCATGATATTGGGCGAGAGTCATTATTGTGATGAGAGTTGTACGGATTGTGGCGACTGCCAGCTACATCGGGAGTGTATGAACTTTACGCAGCAGGTGCTTGGGGATTATCTCAATGAGAACAAGGAACGGCAGAACTGGATGCGGACTTTCCTGAAGTTTGAGCGTTCGTTAGTGGGTGAGGAGACCAATCAAGCGATGAGGCTGAAGATTTGGAACTCGGTCATCTTCTTCAACTATCTGCAAGTGGCGATGGGTGGTCCTCGCGAGGCTGGCGCAGCCGAACAATATCACCAGGCTGGCAAGGCTTTCTTCGAGGTCATCGAAAAGTACCAGCCTGAGTACATCATCGTATGGGGCAAGAGGCTTTGGAACAATCTTCCTAATGTAGGCTGGCAGGATGGCGACGACATCGTAGTGGAGGGTTATCCTGTTGCTATGGGTACTTATCTTCTGAGTAATGGCAAGCAGGTGAAAGTGATGGCGGTGAATCATCCTTCCGTAGGCTATTCCTGGGACTATTGGTACAAGGTGAGACAAAGATTTTTGAGATAATTTTCTCGCTTGTGTCACGATTTGACACACCTGACCTGTACCTTTGCATTATCTTTGCATAAGATAAGCTGCACTCGGCAATTTGAAAGCAAGCTTTCATTGCGCTCGTTTGCATTATCTTTGCCGTCGTAAACATTAAAAACAAGGAATTATGGCACAGATTACAATCAATATCCAGACTTTGGACTGGACAATGGGGGAGACCGTAGGCTTGCACTTGATGCTGAAGAAAGGCAGCAAGGCAAGAATCGCTTGGGGCGATGGAAAGGTACAGGTCGTGACAGGCAAACAGAAACTGGAATCTGAGAAGTTGGCTTGGGTGGAGGCAGGTCATGCCTATCCGGAGAAGGGCATGTACTACACCATTACCATCTGTTCGGAAGAGGAGGATGCCATTATCGGATTTGATGGATGTGGCATGTTCGAGGTGAAAACCATGGATGTGATTCTCACGGAATGTCCTAACTTGCGTATCTTGGGCTATTCTGGGTATGGCGAGGAGAAACTCGACGTGAGCAAGAATCCTTTGCTGGAGTTCATCGACTTCCACGAGATAAGAAACGAAAAGTTGGATTTCTCTGCCAATCCTCTCTTGGAGGAGTTGCATATCGAGGGTGCCAAAGATTTGGTGTCTTTGAATTTGAGCAAGAACGACAAGTTGCGTCGCTTGGACATCTTCATGTGTCACAATCTCCAGCATCTTGCCTTGAGCAATCAGTCACAGCTGAATGAGGTGGATTTCGCTCTCACTCACCTTCGTCCCAAGGACTTGGAGTATTTGGAGAAGACGTTGAAGCGAAACTCTCCCTACAAGATACGGGGAGGAAGTTTCGGCGACGATAAGATAATAGAAGTTAGTAATGGTGAAATCGTAGGTGAAGATGAAGGAAAATTGGATTCAACTTATCGATACAATTGAGAAAGATCCGTTTGAAACGGAGGCTTTCTTCGCTTTGATGGAGTATGTGGGCGAAGCGTCGGATGATGACAAGCGCAGAGTTGTACAAGAAGTAGAGCGTCGCATCAAGATGATTGCCCGTTATGATGCGGACAAGAGTTTCCGCTTCCGTAAGTTCTGTGAACAGGAGCGGGAGGTGCTTGATTCTCTTTGGAGTACTCGGGTAAAGATTCTCAATGTGATGATGTTAAATCCTACAGAGGAAGAAATCGAGCGTTTGGGACATCAGAACGATAAACTTCATGAACTGTCGAAGGATGCCTTTGCGCAAGGTCGCAACTTCTGGAAGTCTTTGTTGCACTCACCGAGTTTGATGGCAAACGAGGATTATTATGATGTGGAGGAGCACGTTGATTTCAGTTGGAATGATGAGGATTCCGTCCTCAAGATGGATAATGATGACTATTATGGCTCAGACTTCGAGTATATGCTCCATTTTCATTGCAATTTTAGGGATAGTGGGCGGTATTCGTATGAACCTTTGGTGGCGGATGATGGCACGTCGTGGAATCTTGATTATCTGGATAATCCTGCCTTTGGCAAGTTTTGCATCTGCCATCTCCTTCACTCGCTCCATAGTCATGAATATTATTCGTTGCCAGACATTCTCCGTATGGATGACTTCTATGTACATGTCTGGCTGCAGTATGAGCGAGAGGTGTATCAATGGAAAAAGGGAAACGTAATCTTTAAAGAGGAAGTAAATGGAAAAGGAATGGAGAAAACTGATTGATGAAGTTGAGAACAACCGTAGCTATAGTTCGGAGCCTCACTGCAATTTCGTTGATTTTCTAAGAGAAAAGTCAACGATAGAGGATAAGCGTGCCATCATACAAGATGTGGAACGTCGTATCAAGAAGGTGGTGAATCGTGAGGATAATAATCCAGATGGGTTCTTCCGTAACTTCAGTGATACGGAGCGGGATTTGCTGGACGATTTGCTCGGGCTTCGTGAGGTGACGCTCGACGAGATGATGCTTCATCCTACTGCTGCCGAGGTGGAACGATTGAGCCAGTTGAACGACAAACTCTACAAGCTCACCTTGGAGTGTTTTGAGCAGTGCCGTAACCTTTGGCTTATGCTCTACCGTTCGCCATACAAGGTGGACGACCGTTTCTGCTACGACTTGGACAGTACGCTTCGATTCGAGTATGCTGACAAAGACTCGGTCTTGCATCTGGAGAATGATGACTATTACGGTTCAGACTTCGACTATATGATTCATCTGACAGATGAGTTGCTCAGTACAGGACATTGCAAGATGGATACCATCGTGAATGGTGCGTCTGCCAACTTTTTCGGCACCGAAGAGGATACGTTGAGAGAGTTGACTGATACGCTCGACGATGGCACGTCGTGGGCGGAAGGCTATCTGCACAACAAGGCGTACGACCATTTGTGTATCTGTTATGCGATGCATGCCTTGCATACTCATGAGCCTTGGTGCCTGCCAGACATTCTTCGTATGGATGACTTCACGGTGAGCGTGGAACTGAAATACGACCGCAATATATCCGAACAGCGAGATTTTCGTTATGCTGATGATGGAAATGAAACCAACCCTCATTGGCCTGAGGATGTGCCTTGCTTGGGTAGAACACAAAAAGGCTGAGACCTTGACATAATAAAACAAGAAGTTTAACGTCATATATAAAAAATAGAAGATTATGAAGTTAGCAGAAGCATTGAGCATCAGAGCCGACTTGCAGAAGAAAGTGGCTCAACTGAAAGAACGTATCAAGGAAAGCGCCAAAGTACAGGAGGGCGATGAACCTTGCGATAACGTGGAGGAACTGTACAAGGAACTGGATGAAGCACTCGTCCAGTTGGAAGACTTGATTTATCGCATCAACATCACCAACGTTCAGATAGTTCAGGACGGAGACTCCTTGACTCGATTGATAGCCAAGAGAGACGTCTTGTCGTTGCGTGTCAAGGCATTGAAAGAGGTGGTGAACTACGTAGCTGCCAACGATACTCGCTTTGGCAGAAACGAACTGAAATATGTTAGAACCATAGATATAAAGGCTCTTCGTAAGGAGGCTGATACCTATGCCAAGCAGTATCGGGAACTCGACCTGAAAATTCAGAGTTTGAACTGGACTGTAGATTTGGTGGATTTGCAAGACTTGCCCCGATAATGGAGCGAGGATTGAAATTTTCATTAAGTAGATTAAAACTTTCGGAGAAAAGATAGAGGCAGCAAGAGGCTGACATCAGGCAATAGGTCTGTGTTAGCATTATTAAAAATTCATGTGTTTCATGCAAAGAGACGAGTTTGTTCACAGTTCATTTCAAGCATCGGGCACAAGTGTATCGCGCATTGGTATATGACAAAAGTCAGAAACGCCAGCATTTAGCATTACCATTTTGTTGGCTATCTTTTCTCCTTTTCTTTTTAGGCATTTCTCGTAAATATTTAGAGATAATGGACAATCGTGTAAAATTCTATAGTTGGCTGATAGGCCTCTTGGATCGTAAGCATCTTACCTTTGAGGAGATTGCTAATGAGTGGCGTGATGCCAACGCTAATCAGGATGAGGATGAGCTGGACAAACGTACCTTTCATCGTTATCGTGAAAATATCCAGTCGCAGTTTGGTATTACTGTGGAATGCGACAAGAGCGACGGCTATCGGTATTATCTGAAGCGTGATCCGATCGCTAATGATGATGTAACGGAATGGATGCTGAGTTCCCTGCGGTTGGCTTCGCTTGGTGATATGCTGAAATTTCATAACAAGGTGATGCTCGATACGCCGCCATACAACACGGAATATCTGGATGATATTCTTGCAGCGATAGATAAGCAATATCTGCTGAAGTTTAAGTATGTTTCGGGTTTCGGAGCAGAGAGCGATATCGTGCTGCAACCGGCTTTCGTGAGATTCTTCAAACAACGATGGTACGTTGTGGGAGTGAAAGTGAAGAGTGAAGAACGAAGAGTGAAGAATTCAAGTGCTGAGGTTGATGGAGATGCTGATTTGAATGCTGAGGTAGATGTGAGAAAACTCGTTCGCTGTCTTCCTTTTGACCGCATCAGTTTCCTGAAGCTTATTTGCGAGAAGCATCCGTTGTCGGCAAAGATGAAGAAGTTTCTGACTCCAGAGAATTATTATGAAGATTGCTTCGGCATCTATCGGATGGAGGATGTGCCCGTGGAGAAAATCCGCATCCGTGCCTTCTATCCGGAATACAATTACATCGAGGAGGTTCCGTTGCACGAGAGTCAGCAGAAAGTAAAGGAGTCGAAAGATGGAATGTATCGGGAATATACCCTCACCGTTCGCCCCAGCCGTGATTTCCTTCAGGAACTGTTATGGCATGGCAGAAACCTCATCGTACTGAAACCCGAGAGTCTGAGGCAGGAGATGATTGGTATCTTAAAGGATATGACGAAGAGTTATGAGACGGGCGAATGCCTGAATGGGGAGGAATAAAAGAATCCTCAGATTGGGAATACACTGTGTGCCCAATCTGAGAAATTCCTGTTATTTATATTCCTTCTGTCAGGAATTTGCGAAGATGCAGGTGCGTGATGCCGTCATCATCATTTTTGGTGAGCAGAGGGGTCATGGAGATAACGTACTTCGGGTAGTTGTCCTTGATGGCACGGAGATTGCCAAACTCACGCTCTCTGGTTGCATCGTCGGCTATGATATAGGAAGCTTGCACGTAGATGCGTTCGCCGTCTGGTCTGGTGCATACAAAGTCGATTTCTCCAGCTTGCAGTTGTCCTACATAAACTTGATAGCCCAAGCGTATGAGGTTCTGATAGATGATATTCTCTATCACTTTCTCAATGTCTCCTTCACGTGTTCCCCTGGCAATGGCATTTCTAATGCCGTTGTCTTCAAAATAAAACTTATCGTTGGTTTCAAAGATACGTTTGCCGTGGATGTCATAGCGGTTCACCTTATGCAGGATATAGGCTTCGCAAAGGAAGGAAATGTAATTGGTGATAGCTGCCGAAGCAATGGATTCTCCTTGAGATTTCATATATTTGGAGATGCTGTTGGCTGAGATGAGTTTACCTGTGTTATCTGCCAGGAAACGCACCAGGTTCTCTAAGAATGGCACGTTTCTTATCTGGTTGCGCATGATGACATCCTTAAGCAAAACAGTATGGTAAATATCCATCTGGTATTCACGTGCATCATCCTCTTCAAGTCCTATCTTTGCCAGACCAGGCAGGCCACCATACTGAATGTACAGAGCAAGTGCTTCGTCATTATCTGATAGTTGATGAAATTCCAGAAACTCGTTATAGCTCAGCGATTGGATATAGATTTCCTTATATCTGCCACCGATGAGTGTGCTCAGTTCATTGCTCAGCATGCGAGCATTGCTACCTGTGATGATAATGTCGGTGTTGGGTTCTGTGCGATAACTTCGGATGGAGCGTTCAAATTCCCTGATGTCTTGTATCTCATCGATAAGGATATAGTTATGTTTATCGGATAAAAAGTGCTCTCCGATATAGTCGTTGAGATCCTGATAGGTCTGAATGTTGTCAAACTCTCTTTTCTCCTTATCTATAAAGATGATATTGTTGCAGTCATCTGCCTTCTTACGGTCACGAATCATTTTCATCATGCAGCTTTTACCTACACGACGTTGACCTACTAATACGATGATGGTCTCCTTTCCAAGATACTTTTCTATCTTGTCGATATATGATTGACGAATAATAGTTGTCATTTTTTTATCACTTATAAATGAAATTTTCTGCAAATATACGAAAAGTTTCACTTATAAGTGATAAAAACTATCTATTTTTAGTTTTTATAACTTATAGATGGTATCGTTTCAATGATATTAAATGCTCGTTGTAACAATTAATCTTCCTTCAGATACCAGTCTTTGATGTATCCGGAATAATGCTTGGCAAACTCCTCGGCTTGGCCGGGAGCGCAAGTTTTCACTTTCTTGGCAGGAATACCCGCCCAAATCTCATGTGCAGGAACCTTGGTGCCATGGGTAACTACAGCACCTGCTGCAATAATAGCTCCTTCGCCAATGTCTGCCTTGTCTAGCACGGTGGCATTCATGCCGATGAGTGCCCCTTTTCTAACTGTCGCTCCGTGGACGATGGCACCATGTCCCACAGATACATCATCCTCCAAAATGCAAGGCATCGTACCGGTTTGATGGATGCAGGCGCAATCCTGTACATTCACTCTGTTTCCACATCTGATGGCATCCACGTCAGAGCGCAATACCGCACTATACCAGATGCTGCAGTCATCACCAAGGATACAGTCGCCGGTCAGTACGGCGTTCTCAGCGATAAAACAATTCTTTCCCCAACGGGGAGTTTTTCCCTCTACTGTCTTTATAATAGCCATATTAAAATATGTATTTAAATTTGGGTGCAAAGTTAACAAAAAATATTGGAATCACCTTATACTATTTCAGATACTTCTTCAGCCACAAATCGAAGAACTTGTCATATACCACGTAGGCATCATCCTGCTGGGTGATGAAATCCTTCTCCAGCAATCCCTTCAGGGCGGAATTTACAGAGCTTGGCGACGGGAGATGATATTTCTTTGCGAAGGCTCCGCTCTTTACGCTTCTGGCTTCGCCCTCTGCAGAGATGGCGATGAAGACATTGCGCTGCTTTTCCGGCATCTGGCGCAGAAGGGTCTCGTAGGTGTCTGATGCCATGTTGAGATTGTAGTTGATGGCGTCATCTACCATATCCAGAGTACAGGTACCCTGCTCGGGAGTCTTGAGGAAGAGGACATTCATTACTCGTTGGATGTATGAGGTGACACCACCGAAATGGGTGAAGAGTTCTTTGATAATGGCAGTATCCAGATGTTTGTTGCGCTCCTCGAACTTGGCAGTGGCAAATTCCTTGTATTTCTCAACATCCAGCGGCTTCAGGTTCATCAGTGTTGCGCTCTGATAGAAAGGGCGGACAGGAGATGTAAACATTTCTGCCATCAGATGGCGATGAGAGCCCGAGAAGATGAAGTGGGCATTGGTGCATCGCTGGATATAGGTACGGAGCAATGCCTCTATGCGATTGTCGGCATAGTTGGTGATTTGCTGAAACTCGTCGATGGCAACAAGACATGGCTTGTCGGCTTGGTTGAGATAAGCGAATATCTCATCAAGCGTAATTTCCGGATTCACCATGTTGCCGATGCCTATTCCCCAAACTGGAGCCCCGTTGATATCGAAAGAGATTTCTGAACGGAGAGAAGAGAGTGCCATCAGGAATTTCTCCCAAGCGCTTCTGCCTTTAGGGCGAAGTTCATCAATAATGGCTTTGCCGAATATATTGACCAGATCGCAGACGGAATTGGTTGAATAGATGTCTATGATAAAAGTATAATAATCTTTTTGGATGACTGGCTGGGCAAAGCAATGGTGAATCAGCTCTGTCTTTCCGATGCGTCGAGGGGAAATCAGAGCCATGTTATTCTCATTGGTCAGCATCTC
>ERZ791632.221-NODE-221-length-18901-cov-27.0152_pt1 | contig 18901 bp, 21 predicted proteins | sample MGYA00510263_ERZ791632 | MGnify/ENA primary metagenome ERZ791632 (study PRJEB30046, sample SAMN00715181) | human gut metagenome | study: EMG produced TPA metagenomics assembly of the A metagenome-wide association study of gut microbiota in type 2... | reverse complement strand
TCCCCTGTGTTTATCGGCATTTCGGGAGGTGAAGAGTCATCAGCAACTCTTCACCCTCGCCAACCTCCCTGTTTATCGGTATTCCGGAGGGTTAGGTGAAGAGTGAAGAGTATTTCCGTGTTTGCTTCCGCATAATATTTATCGGTCAGGATTATGATATGACAACCTTGCTGTATCAGGATTGATTCGCATAATCCTTTAAATTTCAGTGTCCTCAGCCATTTTCTTTCAGATTTTCTTGGGAGTTCCAATCTTTCTTCGTATTTTTGCACCAATAAGTAACGTGGAACTATATAAGCGAAAGAAATATGGAGGAAAAGAAATATCATATCGAGGAATCGAAGATAGCAGGAGATAAGGTCTGTGAGCCATCGCCTGCTTATCGTTCGGCAGCATCATCTGCATCATCCGTATCATGGGATGAGGCTTATGATACCGATTCCTATCCTATGGGGCGCTCGCTGGAGCAGGTGATGGAGCATTGCGCAGAGGTTGAGAAATACTTGGATGATCCAAACTATTGGATTTCCATAGATGAATTTGAAGCGCAGATGCGAAAGGCAATACCGGGATGGAAATAGTGGAAATTAAAGTTGAAAGGCTTTTTCTTGCAGAATTTCGAAAGTGTGTGGCATATGCATTCTCTGAATTTGGAAGGAAAACGGTGAAGAATTGGAATGCTGAGTATGAGAAGATTAGGCATCGTTTGGAAATTATGCCGACCGGCTATCCTTTTGTTCCTGAATTGCAGAAATGGCAAAAGTATCGTGGCGCCATCATCATGAAGAACTTCAAGATTATCTATTTCTATGATGAAGATTCAAATCTTGTACGAATTGTGGATCTCTGGGATTTGCGCCAAGATCCTCGTAAGCTGAACCTGCGAGCCAGCAGGATAGAAAGAAAGGAGTATCATTAGATTTTATGATTTCTGGAAATATAAAAAACTGCCCAATACACTTTGAACGTTAGCCAAAGTGTATTGGGTAGAAATAAGTATTGTAATCTAACGAATTCTAGCTTTTCTCAAAATAAACCAGAGGATGCGTGCTGGAAGTGTGATTCCTTGAAATCTACGTAGTTCGGAAGTGGCTCCGCGATGTTATGGAGTTCTTTTGCAGTCAGTTTGATTTCTGTATCCCATGTTATGCTATATGGATTTACTTTGTAGCTCTCGTAATAATCAATGTCCTGAAAACGCTTGAACTTTTCTTCATCAGAAAGCATAAGCTTTTTGATATCAATAAGTTTGCGCTCCATATTGCTAAACCAGATAATCAGCTTGTAATCCTCCTGATACCATACGAATATGATTCCCAGTTTGTCTTTTGTATCTAATGGCTTTATGTGGATTTCTCTTATAAATTTCAGTGTTCTCCGCAATTTTATAGTATTTTTCTTGCGAATACCAATCTTTCTTCGTATTTTTGCACCAATAAGTAACGTGGAACTTTAAAAACGAAAGAAAAATGGAGGAAAAGAAATATCATATCGAGGAATCGAAGATAGCGGGGGATAAGGTTTGTGAGCCATCGCCTGCTTATCGTTCTGCAGCATCATCTGCATCATCAGTATCATTGGATGAGACTTACGATACCGATTCCTATCCTATGGGGCGCTCACTGGAGCTGGTGATGGAGCATTGCGCAGAAATAGACAAGCACTTGGATGACCCGAACTATGGTCATCCAGTGGATGATTTGATTGCAAGATTAGAACAGAAGATTGCGCAATGGAGATAAAGGCTGATGATTTGTTTGATAGCGAATTTGACAAATATGTAGATTACGCTTTATTGGAATTCGGCAGAAAAACAGCCAAAAAGTGGATTGATAGCTTGATTGGTATTAAACATCAACTGAGGTTGATGCCTGAGAGTTATCCGTTTGTACCTGAACTGCAGAAATGGAGAAAGTTTCGTGGTGCCATCATCATGAAGAACTTCAAGATTATCTATTTTTATAATGTAAAGAAAGAAATCCTCTGGCTGGTGGATCTCTGGGATTTGCGCCAAGATCCTCGTAAGCAGAACCTACGAGCCAGGAGGATAGTAAGAAAGGATTATCATTAGTCTTTATGATAAACAAAAGAACTCGCCAGGTGTCCCAACGGATTTTGCATCCGGTAGGACACCTGACGGGATGTTTGTTTGGAGTTGTATTTTACAAAGACTCATCTACTTCTTTCCAATCTATCAATCCCTTGCCTGTTTCATCAAGTTCCACTGCCAGAGCGATGACCTTGCGCTTGTCTGCCTTGAATGGTTCTGTGTAGCTCTTTTCCTTTATCTGGCTCTCGGCAGCAGAAATGCCGCCATTGTTCGATAGCTTCAGCTCCAGGATATAGATGAAGGATGGAACCTCTACAATCATATCAATTCTGCCAGTGGCTAGCATCCTTTCTACTTCCACCCTAAATCCCAAGGCTCTGAATATCGTGCTCATTATCAGCCGGTAACGCTCCTCCATATCCATACTCGCCATCTTCTTGTTGCTGTATGGAACATCGGCGATTAGAGCCTTTAATGCCTTCTTGGCTTCAGCGGTATTGCCGTCCTGCATCATTTTTCTGAGGAAGCTCTGCGCAGAAACCACTTCCGAATTCGACTTCATGGTCAAGGCAGGAACCACTACCTGGTATAATGCCTTGCGAACTTCAAAGTTAGGGAAGCCCAGGATGTAAACGCCATCGTCGTAACCCTTGATGGTGAGATACCCCGACTGATAGAGGAAGAGCTCGGCTCCGCCATTCACCACATCCGATGTCTCCAGGGTATCGCACTCGATGAAGCAATGGTCAAAATATTCCATCTTCATCTCCATGTCATCCACGAACTTTGGCAATAGGGAAGTGGCCCCTGATGAAGCCCAGTAATTTCTCAATTCCCTATCATCCAGGGCATTGATGAGGCTGAACGGATTGAAAATATCCACCATATTTTTGTGGCAGAAACGATATCCGTCGTAATAGGCAGTGAGCTGCTTCAGGGTCTCCTCAGGAGTCCATCCGTTTTCTTCTCCCATCGCCTCAATCTCAGGCATGAAGTTGTCGGCAGCTTCCTGTTTCGAAATGCCGCAGATAGTGGCGTAGGGTGCATCAAAACTGATGTTGCTCAGGTTGTTGAGCACGGAGAAGAGGGAGATTTGTGTAAACTTGGTGATGCCCGTGATGAAGACGAAACGCTCGTGTTCGTCTTCTTTTTTCAAAACGGCAAATACGGATTTATAGATGGCTGTGCAGGCATCATGCTGAGGAGTCTTCCAAGAATGCTGCAATGGAGAATCATACTCGTCGATAAGAATAACCGCCTGTTTTCCGGTCTTTTGAAACATCGTTTCGATGATGTTCTGGAAACGTACGGCAAGGGAAACCTCCGGGCGCACCGCAACTTCATACTTCTGTTCGAGTTTATAGAAGGCATCGTCGAGATAGGAGTTGAGTTCTTCGGGGGTAGCTCCTCCGCAACTCATGTCGAGTCGAATTACGGGATAGCAGGTCCAGTCTTTCTCCATCTGCATAATCTTCAAGCCCTCGAAGAGTTCTTTTTTCCCCTCGAAGTAAGCCTGGAGTGTATCCACGAGAATCGACTTGCCAAAGCGGCGTGGGCGACTCAGGTAATTATACGTTTTATTTCTGTTGGCAAGTTGCCAGATAATATCTGTCTTGTCAACATATAGGTATCCTTCCTTTCTAATTTTCTCAAAAGACTGGATGCCTACTGGTAATCGTCTATCGTTCATTTCTGTCATAATCAAATCTCCTATGTTTTCAGGATAGCTTTTTGCGAGCTATTCGCCTTACTACAAATTCTTTTTGCAAAGATACGATGAATATTTTGATTTTGCAAGAAAAATGGAGGATAATATAAAAAAGGTGGCGAATCTTTTTGTTATCTTTGATTTTTGCAGCATCTGGATTGATTCGCATAATCCTTTAAATTTCCGTGTCCTCAGCCATTTTCTTTCAGATTTTCTTGCGAGTTCCAATCTTTCTTCGTATCTTTGCTGTGTCAGTTATTCATTTTAAAAAGGAGCAATATGATGGTACATCGAGATAAGATATTATGTTTTTTGGTTTTATTCTGCTGCTTCTTTGCACATACTCCTCTGCAAGCCCAGCAGCCACGCAAGAAGGTGGGGCTCGTTTTGGGTGGAGGTGGTGCCAAGGGTGCGGCTGAAGTAGGTGTGCTCAAGGTGCTGGAAGAGGCTGATATTCCTGTAGATTATATTGCCGGAACCAGTATCGGTGCCATCGTGGGCGGACTCTATGCCATCGGCTATGATGCTGCGGATATTGATAGCCTCTACCGTAACCAGAACTGGCTTTTCCTTTTGAGCGACCAGGTGAAACGCGAATCGGAGACTTTTCTCTCTAAAGAAGAAAGGGAGAAATATATCGTTCATATTCCTCTTTCTAAAGAGAGAAAGTTTTCGTTGCCTACCGGTTATGTGAAGGGGCAGAACATCCTGAATCTTTTCTCGAAACTTACCGTGGGGTATCATCAGGTAGATGATTTCTCTCATTTACCCATCCCTTTCCGTTGCGTGGCGGTAGATCTGGTAGAAGGCAAGGAGGTGGTGTTTTCATCGGGCTCGCTGCCTATGGCGATGCGTGCCAGCATGTCGATACCGGGTGTTTTCGCTCCGGTAGAATGGAAAGGGAAGATGCTTGTGGATGGCGGCGCCTTGAACAATCTGCCGGTTGATGTGGCAAAGGAAATGGGAGCGGATGTGATTATCTGTGTAGATTTGAGTACCGGTTGGAAGAAGAAGGAAGAGCTGAAATCGGCTTCTTCTGTTGTTGAACAGCTCATAAGTATGATGGGGCAGAACAAATACAGGAAGAATATGGCTGAAGCCGATCTTTATATCAATCCTTCTCTGAAAGGTTATTCGGCAGCCAGTTTCCAATCTGAAGCCATTGATACCATGATACAGCGGGGAGAACAGGCTGCCCGCCAGAAATGGGATGAACTGATGGCTCTGAGAAAGTATATCTATGCTGATGCTTGTGATTCTGTTGCCTCTGATGATACATTACTGGATAAACGCATCAAACTGCAGAAACCTTCTCAGACGGAAGCCTATCATATAGGAAGCATCCAGATTGAAGGCATCAGCGGAGAGGAGGAAAAGTGGATTAGAAAGAAAATAGCTCTACGGGAGAATTCGGAAGTCAGTCCTGAGGAGATAGATGGCACACTTGCTATGCTCAGGGGACTGAATATCTTTTCGCGTGTAGAATACAGACAGTCTAACGAGGAACCTTATGACCTGGTATTCATGCTGGAACCCAACGAATCCAGAAGAATCAGTGTAGGTGCACGTTTTGATACGCAGGATCTGGCGAGCGTCATCGCTCAGATATCCAACAACCAGCAGTTTTCTACCCGTCATCATTATGCCTTTACAGGACGCATTTCCCGTAATCCCTATCTGGAAATGAAATATGCCTATGGCAACCTTTTCGGAGCGAAAATAGGCATTTCCTATCGTATGGCTCATTATGATTTCGACCTTTATGCGGACAAGCATAAGTTGGATGCCCTAGAGTTTCTTTCGCATTCTTTCGCTGGATTCTATACCCGCGATATCGGTAACTTCAGATTGAAATCGGGTGTGCAGTTTGATTATTATCATTATCATTCTGATATGTTCGAACGCGACGGAAGCATCCAGTCACGTTCGTCAGACCATTTCCTGAATTACTTTGCATCTGTTGTGATGGATACTTACGACCGCCGTTATTTCCCGACCCGTGGCAGCCGCATTCAGGTTCAGGGCATTCTGCATACGGATGACGGAATACATTATGCTGATGGTAATCCTTTTGGCGAGGCTGCTTTTCAAGGAGAATGTGCCGTACGTCTCAATTCCAGATTCTATCTGCTTCCTAAGCTCAAAAGTCGCTTCTTGTTTGGAAGTTCCGTACCAGCCATTTATCAGAATTATGCAGGTGGAGCAGCTGATGGTTACTATCTGCCTTGGCAGGTGGCATGGGAGAGCGCGCAGCATGTTCATCTGCTGGAGCGCAATGTGGTGACAGGTCAGCTCGGTTTCCGTTATCGGGTAAAAGGCAAGTTCTATCTTACCGCTCTGGGAGAGTATGGCAAGGAAGCCCGCAAGTTTTCTCATATTCTCATCGGTGATGATTTGTGGGGAGGAGCCTTGCGGGCATCCTATGATTTCGTATTGGGTCCGGTAAGCATTCAGGCTAATTATTCTAGCTTGGGTAAGAATGTAGGATTCTATATCAATGCAGGATTCGTATTCTGATTTCCTTATCTGCATCATGTAAACCAGAACCTGCATGTTTATATGTGTCATGGCGGTTCGCACAAAACTCGCATCTCGTCGTTCCCTGAGCCTACAAGACATGAAATCATCAGTCTGATAGGTAGTTGGCTGAAGGAATAATGCTTCCATGAACCAATCATAATGGATAAAATGAAAGATTTTTTCAAAAAATATCCATAAAAATTTGGTGGTTTCAGAAAAATGTATTACCTTTGCACTCGCTTTTGAAAACAAAGCTTTTAGCAGAGGCACCCTTAGCTCAGTTGGTAGAGCAACTGACTCTTAATCAGTGGGTCTAGGGTTCGAATCCCTAAGGGTGTACAAAAACTCCGAAGAATCAATCTTGGTTCTTCGGAGTTTTTTTTGTAATAAGGATTACCATTATACGATAGAGGCGATTTTGTAATTTTGCGCCATCAATCGTTGTATTGTGCAAATACTGACAATTATAGGAAATATTCGCCAACTGCCACAACGAAAATGCGCCAACTGCCACAACGAATTTGGGTCAACTGCCACAATAGAATGGAAAAGCAACAAAGTTTAACTGTTTTATTTGCTTGATATTCAATAAAATATATTATTTTTGCATCAGAAATTAAAAATGAGATTTTATGAAAGAATATAAAGCAAGAATTGCAGATAAAATATTGGCAGAAAAACTGGATGCGATGGGAGCTGTTTTGATAGAAGGTCCTAAGTATTGCGGTAAAACTACTCTAGCCAGCCAACAGGCTAAAAGTATCCTGTCTATGTCTGATCCGGATACCATGGAGCAGAACATTGCTATGGCCAATACCAATATCAAACTGTTGCTTCGGGGTGAAACGCCACGTTTGATAGATGAATGGCAAATAGCACCTAAGTTCTGGGATGCCGTCAGAAATGAAGTGGATAAGCGTGATGATGATGGGCAGTTCATACTGACCGGGTCTGCTGTACCACCTAGTTATGACGAAATCTTTCATACGGGTACGGGGCGTTTTGCCTGGCTCAAACTCAGAACGATGAGTTTGTGGGAATCAGAAGATTCTACAGGAGAGGTGAGCCTTGCCAAATTGTTCGCAACCGACAGGACGGATTACTTCGTAGAAGGAATCAACCCAATTGATTTGGAGCATCTGGCATATTTGACTTGTCGGGGTGGCTGGCCGAAAGCCTTGGATAAGAAAAGCAAACAGGCAGCTTTACAGCAGGCCATTGAGTATTTTGAGGCAGTAACCAGATTCGATGTATCCCGTGTAGATGGAGTCAATCGTGATAGTGAATTAGCACGGAGGATTATGCGTTCGTATGCGAGAAATCAGGGAAGTCAGGCTACGGCAGGTACCATTTTGGCAGATATTGCCAACAATGAGAGTACTGAGGTTAGCGAGAATACCATCTATTCCTACATCAAGGCTTTGAAGAAGATATTTGTGATAGAGGATTCTACTGCCTGGAACCCGAATATGAGAAGCAAGTCGGCGATACGTACTTCTGATACCAGATATTTTACCGACCCTTCGATAGCAACGGCTGCATTGGGAATGGGACCGGATGACTTGATCAATGATTTGAGTACGTTTGGCTTATTCTTTGAAACCTTGTGTGTGCGTGATTTGAGAGTTTATGCCGATGCATTAGGTGGCTCCGTTTATCATTTTCGTGATAAAAATGGTCTGGAGTGTGATGCTGTGGTTCATCTTCGTAATGGTAAGTATGGATTGATAGAGGTGAAGCTGGGTGGCGACAAACTCATAGAGGAGGGCGCAAGAAACCTGATGACCTTGGAAAGTAAAATCGATACCGATAAGATGAAGTCTCCGTCTTTCAAAATGGTTCTGACCGGTGTCGGTAAATATGCCTACCAGCGTCCGCAGGATGGTGTATATGTTGTGCCGGTAGGGTGCTTGAGAGATTAGGAATCTATTTCTTGTTTCTTTTCTCTATTGGTGGACAGCCTGTGTTTTCATACGGTGTGGCGTCCTTGACACATTAATATATTATATAGGGGCATCTTTGTTTCTTGAATAGAGACAGAGGTGCCCCTATCATATATTAATAAACTTCATAAATTCACTGTCATTATGTCAAGAAACAAGAAAACATCAGAGTCGTTATTTCAGTTCATGAACCTCCTTATTGCCCTGTTGCTGAAAAACGGGCAATACCGCACCTCGCTGCATTACAGAACAACCCTCAACAGCTTTAAGCGATACCGGGACAACAAGGATATCGCGCTGAGAGAGATAGATGCAGAAGAGATGCGCTCCTATGAGGCATACCTGCATCATACAGCTAAGGTATGCAGCAACACCAGTTCCTTCTATCTCCGCATTCTCCGTGCTACCTACAACAAAGCTGTGGCAAAGGGACTTACTCCACAGCAGCATCCCTTTAAGGATGTCTATACCGGTATCGCGCAAACCAGTAAGCGAGCCATACCGACAGAGTCCGTCAGCCAAATCAAGCGTTTGCATTCGGTCAAGGAACTCACTCCCAACGAAGAGATGGCAAGAGATACATTCCTGATGAGTTTCTATCTGCGTGGCATCTCTTTTATCGATCTGGCTCACCTCCGCAAATCCGACCTCAAGGATGGTTATCTTCATTACACCCGAAGCAAGACAGGACAGCGCCTTACCATCCGATGGGAGAAGGAGATGCAGGACTTGTTGGAAAAGTATCAGGCGCAGACCATCTCTTCACCTTATCTTTTTCCTTTCCTTGTTAATGATGGGAACAAAAGTCAGGATAAATCGGTTGACAAAATGCAGGAAGAGGTGCGCCTATATCACAATACGGAAGCGCGTATCTCATACCATCTCAGGAAGTTAGGAGCTAAGATAGGTATCAAGGGCAAACTTACCCTCTATGTCGCCCGCCATTCCTGGGCAACGGCAGCAAGAGACAATCATATCTCTATCTCAGTCATCAGTGAAGCATTGGGGCATCATTCCGAAATCACTACACAGATTTATCTCCGCTCCATCAAAAGCTCAGAAGTGGATGATGCCAATGCCAAAATACTGGCAGTCTTATAACACAAAAAATGTACGAAAAGAGTCGTTTCGTAAAATGAACCAAAATGAACCAATTTTTCTGAATCTCTACATAAGAGATACAGAAAACCACTGCAAAAATACGAAAAATGTTGGAAACAAGCAAATTATGCGTGTTAAAAAATTAATATCATTCTACGAAAATCATCATTTTTTCAGTTTTCGTTTCTTACTCAATCTCCTAAGTCGTTGATTGAAAGAAAGTTTTTCTGTTTTCTGTGTCTCTTATGTAGAGATTCAGAAGAGCGTAGTGAAATAAGAACTATAAATATGGCTTTCATATAAGCGAAGCGTATGAGAAACAATTTGCTATATACGGGCTTACTTGCATCATGTATGCAGAAGACCGAAAGACATAAAAGTATTGAAGATTAATGGAAGTTAGTCTGTTGATTTTTCAATGCTGTGATACATATCACAACCCCAATAATCCGGGAAGAGGAATCTTTTCAGGAGAAACCGAGATGTATCCTGCAGCTAACTGCCGTTAATGTTTAGCAATTTTCATCTGTAAACTTTCACCTATAAATTCTTAACTCTAGACAATGTGGTTTATAGTCAATACAGATAAATTTCAAGAACAAAGCACGAAAGAGTTTCTTGAAAATACATATCCTGGTATAGTGAAGTTTGTCTATCTGCCAAAATGCCGAACGAAGTATGTCAATGCCCAGGGAGAAGAACGTTTCCGTTTTCGTCCGCTGATATATGGATTACTGTTTATCAAGGCGGACAGCATAAAGGTTTTGAAGAAAATACTGACACCTTGGGGGTATTTTGTCTATGAAGATATCATCCGTAGCCTGGAAACAGGCGAACTGCAGAAAGGAAAGCTTGTCTCAAGCGCCCATCTTCTATGTAAGGATGTCAAGAACTTATCTCCGGATGACATTATCAGAACGGCTACAATCCCAGATGAAGACATGGAGCATTTTATTTATTTCAGTGATAAAATGGCTGATGGAGTAGAGGGATTGAGTATTGTAAGCAAGCGATATGATGACCTCATTCAGGAGAATGATACCGTCCGCATATTCAGTGGACCTTTGGCTGGTTGGGTTGGCGTGGTCAAGCAAATCAAGAACAAGGGCAAGAAAGACCGTCATCTTTTTGTGCGATTTGGTAACAACCTCTGTCTCAGTTTTTCCAACGTTCGTCAATACGATATGCAGGTAGAGCATGAGGCAACCAAGGGTCCAAAAGCAGAGGCTGTTGGTGTGTGGCGTGCCATCGACCAGATGATTGGCTATCTTCAGGCAAAACAGTCATCCGGGAATGCCTGTCAAACATTGCGCAATCTTTTCTTGGATTATCAAAAGAGATTGCCAGTCTATCGCAATCAGAGTATGTCGGATTTTGCATACGAAAGCAAGAAAGAAAAAATCACTGTTGCCCAGCAGCAAAAGGTATTGGGACAAATAGACGAAAAGATGCGAAATAACTTTCGTGTACTTTCCAATTACTTTAAGGCAGGTGAGATCTCCCTTGAAAGGTGGTTGAATGAACTGATTCCTGATGCCAAATTACGTCCATTTCTTACACCTACTTCTGGAGCAATCATCCCAGAAGGACATGATTATACGGTGTTGCATCATAATGGAATCACAGAGCTCATCCTCCGCTGTAATCTTCGGGAAGTCTTCCAGGATAAAGGTAGTGAGTCTGAGAAAAACTCCACTGACTTCGATGAGGACTATGAGTATTATGCCCATTTTGCACTGGTAAATACAGATGGTGGCAAGGTAAAGGCCATCTGTTCATGGGGAGGATTCTATGATTATTACGCATCACAAAGCAGTAAAGAGCAAGAGACTTTTCTTGCAGATTTAGAGGCGAAGAAATATCCCCGCTTACTCTACTTGGTCACACAAAGCGAATATAGATTTGAAAAGGTCAATGGGATAGGGGGATTTTCGATAGAAACAGACATCGACTATACTGATGATAAGGAAGAATTGGGAAGAAGAGCAAATGAATTCTTCACTCTTCATTCTTCGTTCTTCACTCAACTTGTAGCAGCAGCCGTTGAGTTATGGAAAGGAACGCGTCTATTGGTATGGCGCCAGTTGTTGCAGCGTTATGTACTGCTTCATAAGGTGCCAGTAATAGACCAATAAGAGCATGAACGCCTCGAAATTCATCCTAACAGTAGATGAGGATGTAGAGCTCTAACTCCCGTCCACCCACCGCAAGCTATAATAAGCTGGTCCCATCCCGCACAATCTGGCGAAGACCTTTGATGGTCCGCCAACCTTAGAGCGCAGCGGTTCCGAGCACCGAGTAGGGCGGTTTCCTCCCTCGCTCCTGAGGTTTCTGTCCCCCGGAAACGGGGGAACCGAAGGGGGTGTAAAGACCATTGAAGAGGGCCGGGGTGAGAGGTGGAGCCCTCTTTAAGGGTAAAGAGGGACGGGGTGATTTTCGAAAAAGGTAAGGAAGGGCAGGTAAATTTTCGAAAAAAGGAAGCATAGGTAGCTTTTCGAAATTACTTTCCAAAAAGCTCACTCGCATTACAGCATGGACACTCCTTCGGAGTAGTCCCCGGCAAGTCCCGATGCCCCACAATCTTCGCTTTCGGAAACAGTTTTTTTAGAACTGCCAGCAATTCTTGAATTCGCTCAAACTGTTGCGGAGTAATAGTATTGCAAGCCCTACCTTCCTCATTCAATCCCCCTTCATAACAGATGCCAATCGAACATCTATTATAAGGTCTGGCATGAGCCCCCACCTCCAGTAATTTACGGTGCTGCGTCATCGTCCCATCCTTCCGGATATAGAAGTGATATCCGATATCATAAAACCCACGTGCCTTATGGTCGCGTCGCAGCTGTTCAACACTATAGTCCTGATCGCATCGGCTAGCCGAGCAATGCAGCACCAGAAATTTGATAGAGTCGGCAGACATCATGTTCTTGCCATCCTCCACTTTGGCGAGGAGCATGCGCTCTGAGCGCACCTTCTCCCCACCAATGTTCATAGGAAATGTATCTTTAGTCATAAGATGAATTCAACATTAAACACTCAACATTTAACACTTAACATTTAACATTGCGCATTGCTTAACATTAAACATTCAACATTGCACTTGAGCACGAGCTTACCCCCAGTGCCGTGAGCGCTGCAATCAGCGCTTGTACGATGGCATTCACGATTTGAGTCCACGAAATCCGGTTCGGATTTGATTCAGAGTTAGAACGAAACATTTTCATAATCAATGATATTTAAAAGTGAAACAATAAGTTAAGGGTAAGCAGTGCCTCCCTTTTTCAGAGGCAAGGCACTGCTAAGAGCGACTATCCCATGTTGCCGTCTGAACCAGCATCAGTTCCGCCGCCATCGGTGCCTGCGTTCTCACCGCCGTTCTCGCTGCCACCACCTTGAGTGTTATCACCCTTGCCAGATGGGTTGGTGTCAGGATCAGTAGTACCGTCGGTAGCTCCGTCCTTCTTCTCCTCCTCACCATACTTCACAAGGGTGATACGGTTAGGAATCAAGTCGTAGGTGCGCTTGCCGTTACGGTCAATGGTAAACGAAGGGCGGAAGGCAGGAACAATGCTCTTCACCAGATTACTCTTCGCCTTCTTCGGGTCTGTTACCGACTTGTTGGTAATGAAGCGAAGGTAGAGCGTTCCGAAGCCAAGCAACTCGATGTTGTAACCCTTGGCAAGGTTGTCCATCACATAGTAGGCATAGCGGTCGAGTACCGCCTTCACGTCAGCCGTGGTAGCTGTCGATTCCGTAGAAATCTGCTTCGCTACCTTATCGGTAGTCAACGTTCCGTTACTAACAGGGCGAACACTGTAAACGGTCTCACCTTTACGAGTACCCATGGTCAAGGTACGAGAAAAAACACTGTAATACTTACTCATAATTGTAATTCTATTAAGATATTAATACTAAATATGTATGCATCACTCCGAACAAGGACTTCCGAGTGTACCCAGGTGTTGAATTCTTCACTCATCACTCTTCGTTCTTCGTTTAGCTGGTGCAAAGATACAACATCAGCTCAGGGGCATCCGTCGAAGTGCGTCGAAGAACGTCGAAGTTACACGCAATTTAAAGATGCGCTTCCTTACACCCTGAAGATGCGCTTCGTTAGCAGTCAAAGAAGCGCATCATCAGCACCTAACGATGCGCTTCATGAGAGTTCATACAAGCACTTCCTCGATGGAGTACACAGGTTCGCCCAGATACTCCTCGATAAGTTTCACCTCACGGATGGTGAGAATCTGCTTGTTGTCAAACCTCTTGCCCTTGGCGGTCAAGAGTTCATACAGTTCCGTACAGCGTTTGATTTCGCTGGTTAGACGGCGCACGGCGTTCTGCGGTTCGCAGTCCGGGAAATACATCTTCGCCAGGATGCGGCGAGTATAAGTTGCTTTTAGTTTCATACACCTTATTATATTATAGGGTTCAACAATAATTGATATTAAAAATCATTTTCTGATTTCGAGAGCAAAGATACTTAAACATGAATTGTGGGTGTTGTACCCTATAGAGTACATCACCGTTAACAGACTTTTGTAGAAGATTTGAGAATATTAGTAATTCAGGCAGGATTTACACTTAGAGTGCTAAACTCTATGCCTAATGAACCTCAGATCGACGAAAGTCAAGGCGAACAGTTGGTTGACCACTGCCGCTGAAGAAATTCGCCGAATTCAGACAAGATGGCGAGTCCCGTCTCGCAAGCAGTTCTCCAAGTTGTTGGGCATCAACGAGCGTTCGTTGGCAAAGCTTTACAAAGTTCCAGTCGATGACACCTTACAGTATGGCACTGTACAGCAGATGTTCAGTAATTTGATGACTTCCGTCCAATTCGAGTTCAACACTCCAGAAGACGTGAACATCGAAATGCAATTGTTGGCGCAAGCCTTGGCTAATGTAGTGAGGGCAGCGTTTCCACCCAAGCAAGAACTGGTAAACAAGGCCATTCATGAGATGGAACACCAACAAGGATGTGGACTTCCAATCAAGTAGTCACCTTCACAAACGTTGCCTTATGCAATCAGTGGTAGCTTGATGAGATGTCTAAGCCATTGCTTGATATTATTTGCAACGAAATTTTGAATACATGTGATTCCTTAGAGGCAGTGTAGGAAGCTCCTACCTGTCTCAAAGGTTTTCTGCAATAATCTATTCTAAACAAGTAATAGATATGGAATAAAGAAATATTAAAGTAACCAATCTGTTTATCGATCTCGACAACTTTCGTTTCGAGCATCAAACATCGCAGGTGGAAGCTATCAATAAAATGGTCGAAGAAAATAAAGATAATTTATATAATTTGGCCATTGATATATTAACTAATGGATTAAATCCAACTGACATTCCTTTGGTGGTAAAGTTACCTACCGATGATAACAAGTTTATCGTGATGGAGGGCAACCGCCGTATCACCACATTGAAGATACTTCTCAATCCCAATCTGATTGATAACAAACACCAATCCTTGAAAAAGAAATTCATCAAGTTGGTATCAGAAAATGAGTCAAAAGTCATTCGGAGCTTGGAATGTGGAATTTGTGCGAACCGAGAGGAAGCTTATCTTTGGATTGAACGTAAGCATTCCAATGGCTTGCATGGTATTGGAACACAACAATGGAATGCCATTCAAAAGCAACGATTTGAAGAGGCTACAAAGGGCAAGACATCTATGGCCCTTCAAGTCATCAATATGTTGATGAAGGCAGACACTGTAGAGGATAGTTTCAAAGAGCAGTTGAAGACGGTAAAGGTAACCAATCTGCAAAGATTGATTTCAGACCCTGACGTTCGAACATTCTTGGGCATATCCCTAAAGAATGGACGCTTGACATCCGATATAAAGAAAGAGGTTGTAACAGATGCCTTGACCGAAATTTTAAAGGACATGATGAAAGATGATTTCAAAGTGTCGAAAATCTATAAAAAAGAAGATCGTGATACATACATGCGCAGCCTGTTTGGGACTTCTACCAGTCCGAATTCTGTAACAAATAAAACAGAAAGATGGGATTTCGTGACAACTCAAGCAGCACAACGTGAAGTTGACGATAAGCAACAGAAAACGGTCGTTGCGCAACCATTAAAGCCAAGAGTTACTCTTGTTCCAAAGAAATTAGAGTTTCCTATTACGGACGCACGTATTGCTGCCATCTTTCACGAGATGAAAGGCCTTGTCGTAAAGAATTATGTCAACACGGCAGCCATTATTCTTCGGGTATTCCTAGAAATGTCAGTCGATGTGTACATAGAAACATTTCATCTCTTGAAGGCTGGAAAGCTGACTTCAAGCAAATCTGGTAAGAACTTGCTGGAGAAATTGCAAACAGTGATCGAACATTTGAAGACAATCAAGGCGGCAAACATTGATATGACAAAGGGAATGGAGTTTGCCATGAGCAATAAGAATTCTCCCTTGTCGCCAGAGACTATGAACTCTTATGTCCATAACTATCGTTTTTCACCGATGCCAGACTCATTGATTTCTGAATGGGACAATGTGCAACCATTTTTCGAATGTTTATGGCAAGCCGTGGCAAAGCAGAAAGGAAATGAACGATGAAAGTATTGTCACCACTGCGATACCCAGGAGGAAAAGCGAAGATTGCGGACTTCATCAAACAGGTGGTGAAGGACAATGACCTTTTGGATGGTGTGTATGTGGAGCCTTATGCAGGAGGGGCGGCCGTAGCGTTGTCGCTTTTGATGGATGAATATGTTAGTCGTATCATCATCAATGATAAAGACCGTTCTATCTATGCCTTCTGGTATAGTGTTTTGTATGATACAGACCGTCTTTGCAAATTAATAGAAGAAACACCAGTGACAATGGAAACATGGTGGGAACAACGAACTTTTCAGTCAGTTGAGAATAAGGAAACAACCGACCTTCTGTCTCTTGGCTTTTCTACATTCTTTATGAATCGGACCAATCGTTCTGGCATTATCAAGGCAGGAGTAATTGGCGGTTTTAACCAGACTGGCAACTATAAGATAGATGCTCGCTATAGAAAAGAAGAACTGATAGCTCGTATTCGTCGTATTGCCTCTTATGCTGACCGTATAGAGTTGCATCATGAAGATGCTGTGGATTTGGTAAACCATATCGTTCAAACAGCCCCGGAGAATACCATCTTGTATCTCGATCCTCCATATTACCAAAAAGGAAGAGGTCTTTATATGAACTATTACGATGATGCCGACCATGAGCGAATTCGGGATGTCATAACACATGTAGATTCATTAAGATGGATTGTGTCATACGATAATTCCGCATTCATCAAGTCATTATACCAATCCTTTCGTAGCCAAGAGTTTTACCTCAATTATAGTGCCAACAACAATGGCAAAGGTACGGAAGTCATCTTCTTTTCCGATAACTGCAGAGTTACAGAAGAAGCATTGGGCAAGATAAATATTGTAGAATCATGCTGATTACTAAGGTACACATAGAAAAGTTTCGAGGTTTTCATGACCAAGAGTTTGAAGTAGGTTCCATGTTGACAGCTATTGCTGGACAGAATGGAACTCAAAAATCAACGCTGTTGGGAATGATAACACAGACTTTTTTGCATGATTTATCAGAAGCAGATGAACTTTGGGAAAATATTGCTGAAGGATATAGCAAGCAAGTATGTTTCAGAGATATAACTTATGATGAAATATTGCATGATAGGATAAAAGCAAAAACTTGGTTTAGAAGCCAGTTGCCTTCTTGGGGCAGAACTGCATCCAAGGTCTTAACCCCTTTATTCAAGAAATACAAGGATGAACGCAATGAATTTATCTCTGATTTTGAAGAGATGATAAAACTCTATCAAGTATAATTTATCATGGCAAAGAAATTATTGATAAAATTGAGGTCGATGACAAAGATTATTTGGATTTAAAGTAAACATCTAGTAGTAATTGCTCCATGCGGTCCCATCCCGCAAAATATGGCGAAGACCTTTGATGGTCCGCCAACCTTAGAGCGTAGCGGTTCTGAGCACCGGAGGGCGGTTACATCCCTAATCCCTATGGTAGGGATTTAGGGCTTGGGTATAGGGTAAGGACCCCCTCTTCGCAGAGGGGGACAGGGGAGTCGAAACAATATACGTTATGAACATAGAAGAAAAAAAGCAGATTTTATGCGTCGCTTCAAGGCTTCTAGGGAGCGAAAGGTAGAATACATAGCACAAATGGAAAAGCGAATGCGTGATGACTATCGCCGCAGAACCGGTAAGGAAGCAGAATCATTTTGTGTGTTGTAATGTTTGCCATAAGCCAAGTATAGGTTAACAAATGCATTTTTTTACTTAAATCCTTGGTGATTACGAAATTAAATCGTACTTTTGTCGCTATATTAGCAATAAAAATGTATGATTATGGCAAACGACAATAATATACAGCCTATGGCTGACGATTTACAGATAGTTCTTTATCAACCAGATGAAAGTATTTCCCTCCATGTAAAAATAGATGAAGCTTTCAATACGGTATGGCTTTCTTTAGACCAAATGGCAGAACTATTTGGTCGTGATAGGAGTGTTATAGGCAAGCATGTGCGAACTATATTTAACGAAGGAGAATTGCAGAAAGAATCAGTTTGGGCAAAATTTGCCTACACTGCCTCAGACGGCAAAACATATCAAGTTGATTATTATAATTTAGATGTTATAATATCTGTAGGTTATAGGGTAAAGTCCGTACAAGGTACAAAATTCCGTATTTGGGCTACATCCGTTTTGCGCCAATATCTTCTTCAAGGTTATTCCGTGAATCGTCACTTGATAGCTCTACAGGAGAATATGGACAAGCGTATGACCCATATTGAGGATACTCAAGCCAAGCAGCAACAGCAGCTCGACTTCTTTATTCGAACCTCCACCCCTCCAGCAGAGATGGTCTTCTTCGAAGGTGATTTCTACACAGCAAGAGTTGCTTTGGAGAACTTAGTTCGTACAGCCAATCATCGGGTAATCATCATAGATGGCTATGTTTCATCGCTAACCCTAAGTGTATTAGATGTTCGTAAACCAGAAGTTTCAGCAACAGTTTATACTGCTGGTGTAGGTCAAGGAATGCAACGACTCATGGATGAGCATGACCGCCTATTCCCCGATAATCATATAGATATTAGAAAATGGCGAAACGAGTCTCATGACCGCTGGCTTATCATAGATGACAGCCTCTATCATTGTGGTCATTCATTAAACGCCAATGGCGGTCATAAGATTTCCGCCATAACCCTGATGGGAACCTCCCCAGAGGTAATCCTATCAAAAATAGAATAAAAATAATATTCCTCATTCGAGTGGCGACCAGTGCAGAGCGATACTGCAATGAGGAACTATTCAGCCAGTCCCAGCCATCCATTCCCATGCGGTCCCCATCATCAAGCTGTCCCCCGGCGGTCCCATCCCGCAAAACATGGCTCAGACCATAAGCAAGCTATAGTAAGGCGGTCCCATCCCGCATAATTTGGCGAAGACCTTTGATGGTCCGCCAACCTTAGAGCGCAGCGGTTTCGAGCACCGAGCAGGGCGGTTTCCTCCCTCTCCCCTGAGGGTGAGAGGGTCGGGGGGAGAGGGGGAG
>ERZ791632.217-NODE-217-length-19386-cov-23.6404_pt1 | contig 19386 bp, 13 predicted proteins | sample MGYA00510263_ERZ791632 | MGnify/ENA primary metagenome ERZ791632 (study PRJEB30046, sample SAMN00715181) | human gut metagenome | study: EMG produced TPA metagenomics assembly of the A metagenome-wide association study of gut microbiota in type 2... | reverse complement strand
TCCAGTGGCTGTACTGCTCGCTGTAATCATTCACGATGATGGCAGAAGCATAAATTTTGTCACTCTCCATAAAGGTAGGCAAACCATTTGCTTCGAAAGTAAATGGAGGCACACCATAGTTACCTACAAGAGGGAAAGTAAGGGTCATCAACTGACCGGCATAAGAAGGGTCGGTCAAACTCTCAGGATACCCCATCATGGCTGTATTGAACACAACCTCGCCCGCTACAGGAGCATCGTATCCGAAAGATTTACCATGGAACTTGGTTCCATCGCTCAAAACTAAGGTTACATTTTTCATATCTGACATAATTTCTTTATTTCATACTAATAAGAACAAACGAATTCTTCATTCTTCTTTTTTTCACTTATTTATGATACACATTCTCAATGTAGTTCACGAAAGAGTGGTTGCAAAGCTTAGTACCACCAGGAGTTGGATAATGACCGGTGAAATACCAGTCTCCCTTGTGATTAGGAATCGCCTTGCGCAAACCTTCGATACTCTGGAACACGAGTTGGATAGGAGTTGTCATGCCTTCCGGTCTGAGCATCTCTACAATCTTCTCATTGATTTCCTCAATAGAAAATGGCTTATAAATGGCACGCACAGGATTGATCTGTTCTTCCTTCGGTTTCTGAAGTTCAGCCTTACAAGCCTCATAAGTCTGGTCGATGAGACTTTCCATATTGCGCTCTTTGAGAAGCTGGATAGCCGCACGGAACACACAGAATTCTTCCAGTCTCGCCATATCAATACCATAATAATCCGGATAACGAATCTGAGGAGCACTGGATACTACAACAATCTTCTTAGGATGCAGACGGTCGAGGATGCGGAGGATACTCTCTTTCAGAGTAGTACCACGCACGATACTGTCATCGATAATCACAAGATTATCCACTCCAGCTTCAATGCTACCATAGGTCACATCATATACGTGACTCGCCAAATCATTGCGGCTATTTCCTTCGGTAATAAAGGTACGGAGCTTGATATCCTTCCATGCTATCTTTTCAGAACGCACAAAGTCGCCAAGTATATCATACAATTCTTCTTTCGAAGGGATGTGATCGAGATTAGCAATCTGCTCTATCTTGGTCTCGTTGAGATACTTCTTGAAACCGCTCAACATTCCATAGTAAGCCACCTCAGCTGTATTCGGAATATAACTGAACACGGTGTGATCTACATCGTAATTCACTGCCTTCAGGATAGGCTGGGTCAACTGCTCGCCCAACTGCTTGCGCTCCTGGTAGATATCCTTATCGGAACCACGACTGAAGTAGATGCGCTCGAATGAGCAGGCAGAATCACCCTTCTGTTCCATGATGCGCTCGATGCTGCACTCACCATTCTTCTTCACGAGAAGTGCCATACCAGGCATGAGTTCCTGTACTTCCTCAGCTTCCAAATCGAAAGTTGTCTGAAGCACTGGTCGTTCACTTGCCAATACCACAATCTCATCGTTCTTATAATAGAAAGCAGGACGGATACCCCAAGGGTCACGCATGGAGAACATCTCTCCAGAACCAGTGATACCACAAACCACATAACCACCATCGAAGTCCTTCATCGTGGTTTTGAGCACATTACTCATCTTCACATGATCCTCGATATAGTTGGTAATGTCGGTATTTTCCATCTCCATCGCCTTTGCAGCCACAAAGTTGCGCTCCACTTCTCTATCCAGACGGTGTCCCATCAGTTCAAGCATAATGTAGGTATCGCTATAGATACGTGGACTCTGCCCCTGCTTGGTCAACTCCTGGAAAATCTCATCCACATTAGTCATGTTGAAGTTTCCACAGAGGCAGAGGTTCTTCGCCTTCCAATTGTTACGGCGAAGGAAAGGATGAACATACTGAATACCACTCTTGCCAGTAGTACTGTAGCGCAGATGTCCCATATAGAGTTCGCCGGCAAAAGGAAGTTCTTCCTTAGCGAACTTGGCATCAGCCAACTGCTCTGGAGTCAGATTCTTGAAGTTGGCATTTGCATTACCAAAAATCTCGGTAACAGCATTCTTACCTTCAGCACGCTCACGGAACATATACTCATGTCCAGGTTTGCCACCAAGCTTGACACAAGCCATACCAGCACCTTCCTGACCACGGTTGTGCTGCTTCTCCATCATCAGATAGAGTTTGTTGAGGGCATACATCCAGGTGCCATACTTCTGCTGGTAATATTCCAACGGTTTGAGTAGCCTGATCATGGCCACACCACATTCATGTTTTAAAGGTTCCATCTCTCTATTATCCTTTATCTATTAGTTAAATTTGAATATTCATTTATGAGGACTGAGGAAATAAATCCATTTTAGCGTCCCCCTCTAAAAAAAGGGAAACGTCAAAAAATGACGATTCCCTCTATATATTATTCAACGGTAACAGACTTGGCCAAGTTTCTTGGTTGGTCAACATCCTTACCCTTACATACAGCAACATGATAAGCTAATAACTGCAAAGGAATGGTAGCCAATAATGGCTCCAAGCACTCCAATGTCTCAGGAAGTTCAATCACTTCGTCAGCTATCTTAGAGATAGTTTCATCGCCCTTGCTAACAATAGCAATGACACGACCATTACGAGCCTTGATCTCCTGGATATTAGACAAGACCTTCTCATACATGAAGTTATGGGTGGCAATAACTACCACCGGCATATCACTATCAATAAGAGCAATAGGTCCATGCTTCATCTCTGCAGCAGGATAACCCTCTGCATGAATATAACTGATTTCCTTCAACTTCAATGCACCTTCCAAGGCTACTGGATATTGGAAACCTCTACCCAAGTAGATGAAATTACGGGCATAAGTGAAAGTACGGCTCAAATCAGCAATCTTATTATTCAACTTCAAAACTTCCTTCATTTTTGAAGGGATGTTCCAAAGCTGTTCTGTAATCTTCTGATAATCCACATCACTGATAGTACCCTTCTCCTTTCCGATGGCAAGAGCCAGAAGAACGAGAACGGTTACCTGACCGGTAAATGCCTTGGTAGAAGCCACTCCGATTTCAGGACCAACATGGATATAAGTACCCGTATTGGTTTCACGTGCAATACTGCTGCCGATAGAATTACAGATACCATAGATGAATGCACCATTCTCCTTAGCCAACTTAATAGCAGCCAAGGTATCAGCAGTTTCACCACTCTGGGAAATAGCAATCACGACATCATCCTTCGTAACAACAGGATTGCGATAACGGAACTCAGAAGCATATTCCACTTCCACAGGAATACGGCAGTAATTCTCAATCATCTGCTTGCCGATAAGTCCGGCATGCCAAGAGGTTCCACAAGCAACAATGATGAAACGTTTGGCATTGAGAAGTTGCTGACGGTGATCGGTGATAGAACTCAACACTACACCCATTTCAGTCTTAGTATCAGAGGTAGCTTCATTATCGTCTGTCATCACACGGGTTTCAACCGTACGACTTACGACACGTCCACGCATACAATTACGCAGACATTCAGGCTGTTCGAAGATTTCCTTCAACATAAAGTGAGGGAAACCACCCTTCTCTATCTGACCGAGGTCGATATCCACAGTCTGAACCTCAGGATTGAGCTTTACATTCTGGATATTAACCACCTGAAGTTCTTCTCCGAGGCGCATCACAGCAATGTTGCCATCTTCCAAATAAACCACCTTATCAGTATATTCGATGATAGGACTGGCATCAGAACCCAGATAAAACTCTCCATCCTTTCCGATACCAACAACCAATGGACTCTGTTTACGGGCTGCAATGATCTGATTAGGGTTACGCTTATCAAGAATTGCGATAGCGTAAGCTCCGATTACCTGACGGAGAGCCACCTGAACGGCAGTCAGCAGGTCAAGTTTTTTCTTAACCTGAATATATTCAATCAGCTGGACAAGAACCTCTGTATCTGTCTCGCTTCTGAACTCTACTCCCTTGGCAATGAGATTCTTCTTGATATCGGCATAGTTTTCAATGATTCCATTATGAATCATGGCAAGGTTCTTGCTAGCAGAATAATGCGGGTGAGCATTCACAGCTGAAGGCTCTCCATGGGTAGCCCAACGAGTATGAGCAATACCCACATGTCCCGAAATATCCTTATCAGAGCAGAACGCTTCGAGATCTGCCACTTTACCCTTTGCTTTGTAAACGTTCAAAGCACCATCATTACTGATTAGAGCCACGCCTGCACTATCGTATCCACGATATTCCAAGCGCTTTAAACCTTTGATAAGGGCGGGATAAGCCTCGCCCTTACCTAAATATCCTACTATGCCACACATATATATACTTTAATTTTTATAGTATCCTGATTTTACTCTCTTCGATGATCTGTTATCGCAAGATATTAACAATCAACGATGCGATAGAAATCAATGTACCAACGGCAGAGAACCACAATGTGGTAGATGAACCGATGGCTGAGTTTTGAGCTTTCACCTTATTTGGCTCTACATAGATGATATCATTCTGCTGCAGATAATAGAAAGGTGAATTAATGATATTTGCATCATTCAAGTTCATACGATAGGTATGCTTCTCTCCTGCTGCATCCTGACGAATCAGCAACACATTGTCACGCTTACCATAGATAGTAAGGTCGCCTGCCTGAGCCAAAGCCTCGAGAATACTCATTTTCTCCTGAGGTACTGAAATGATGCCCGGCTTGGTAACTTCACCTAACACAGAAACATGATAACTTGCCATACGAACTGTAACGATTGGATTTTCCTTTTCAGCCAAGTAAGGCTTTACCTTTTTCTTGATAAGATCTTCTGCCTGTTTCTTGGTCAAACCACCTACATGCAATGTTCCAACAACAGGAAACTCGATGTTACCGGAATTGTCAACCAGATAACCTTGCAAAGAACCAGTACCAGAACTCAACTGCCCGCTGTTTCCCAAAGTTTGAGAAACAGAAAGGTTGAAAGGCATGGCAGCCTTTGGATCTGTCGTAATCACGGTAATGGTAAGTTCGTCCTTAGGCATAATCTTAGCTTCATAAAGCATTCTTGAAGCAGCCAAACTGATAGAATCCGCGTTTTGAAAATAAGCTACATTCTTAGTACTTCCGCAACTGCCAAGTACCAAGATCATAGTCAAAGCGACTAATGTTGAATAAACGAGTTTTTTCATTTTCTAAAATTTTCGTTTTAAAATATTGGTGCAAAATTACGGTATTTTTTTGAATACTGCAAATTTTTGCACCAATAATTATTCTCTACGTCTCATTTTTTTTCAATAATAGCCTTTTCTACTTATCTTCAATGCCATTTGAAGGCAAATTGAAGCTATAACTGTTATCGAAAATCTTCTTCACCTTATTAATTTCTACGAAGGTAGTACCTCCACCCTCTCCGAAGCTACCGCTCAGATAAGCAATCTTATCCTCCTCACCTAAGTAGCCTTTCTGGCGAAGCATACGTACCGCTGCGGTAAACATAGCCTTGGTAGAAACCTGATCCTTCTGATGAATTGGAATAATACCATAGCTCAGATTCAACCAGCGCTGGAGTTTCTCCTTATAGCAGATTGCCAATACCGGATTTGGACCACGGAAGGCTGCCAGGTCGCGTGCAGTCTGACCGGTCTCGCCATCGGTAATAATACCAGCAACACCCAACTTCTTTGTAGCCTCGATGGCAGCATGAGCCAGGAAGAGTTTCTGGTCAATCTTACCATCCTCCATTGGATCAATATCATTCAGTGGAGACTTATCCTTCTCTGCCTGCTCAGCAATACGTGCCATGGTCTGCACAGCTTCTACAGGATACTTACCGCTTGCTGTCTCACCAGAAAGCATCAGCGCATCGGTGCGATAGAAGATAGCATTGGCAATATCGGTTACCTCAGCACGGGTAGGACGTGGATTCTTAATCATGGTATGCAACATCTGTGTAGCCACGATTACCGGTTTCTGCGCCTTCACACACTTAGAGATGATGCGGCGCTGGATGCCAGGAATTCTCTCGATTGGCACCTCGATACCCAAATCACCACGAGCAACCATGATACCATATGAAGCTTCGATAATATCATCGATGTTATCTACACCCTCCTGGTTTTCTATCTTGGAAATAATCTTGATATCACTGTGATGTTCATCCAAGATATCCTGAACAGCCTTTACATCTGCTGCATTACGTACGAAAGAGTGAGCGATAAAATCAATATCCAATTCTATAGCAAGGAGGATATTCTTACGGTCCTTTTCTGTCAACGCAGGCAAATCAATATGTTCGCCAGGTACATTCACGCTCTTATGTGACCCTAAGAAACCCTCGTTCTGAACTTCAGCTACGAGCATCGGGCCCTGATTATCAATGACCTTCATATCAAGTTCACCATCATCAAAGAGCAAATCATCACCCACTTTCACATCAGCAGCGATATCAGGATAGCTCAGATTGATAATGTCATGAGAAGTTTCCATCTCAGGACGACCAAAAATCTTGACTACATCACCCACATTATAATGAATAGGCTCTGCTACACCTGTGGTACGCACCTCTGGTCCTTTGGTATCAATCATAATACCAATGTGAGGAGACACGGCTCTTACATTCTTGACAATTGTGCGAATACCTTCTTCTGTAGCATGTGCAGTATTCATACGAACGACGTTCATGCCTGCAAAAAACAATTTGCGGATGAAATCCTGATCACAACGACGATCACTGATTGAAGCGACGATTTTTGTTTGTTTCATATCCTTTATTACCTTATTCTTGTTCTCAAATTTTCCTCTAGAAAGACACGCTCTCTGCAATTTGACTGCAAAGATACTGCAAAAGCAAGACAATACAAAATTAAAAAGATTTTTTTTTGTTTTTTTATTGAGAAACTTCCAATATCATTCCAGAAGTATTGCTTTGAGCGGGTCTAAACAAAATTTTAACCTGATTCTGATAACTGAAATTACGAATTGCAATTTATCTCGTTTTTAAATATCCAAGTCGGGAGCCTTTTCTGCACCAGCAGCAGCCTCAAACTTAGGCATAGTCTGAAAACCGAATAGATTTGCGATGATGGCAGTAGGCATCTTACGTACTTTCATATTATACTGTTGCACAGCATCATTATACTTGCGACGCGCCTCGCTGATTCGGTTTTCTGTACCTTCCTCCTGTATCTGAAGAGACCTAAAATTATCAACCGCCTTCAGATCCGGATACTTTTCCGCTACCACCATCAATTTGGAGAAAGCATTCGCCAATTCACCTTGAGCATCAGAATAAGCCTTCAACTTTTCAGGAGTCAGGTTGTTTGCATCAAGTTTCACCTGACCAACTGCTGCACGTGCCTTGGTCACGGCTTCAAACGTTTCCTTCTCATGTTTAGCATAAGCCTTCACGATTTTAACCAACTGAGGCATCATGTCTGCACGGCGCTGATATTGTGTCTGCACATTAGCCAGTTCAGTAGTAGCCTGCTCCTGTACTCCAATGATGCCATTATAAGAACTTAAACCCCATAGTACCAGAAGTACTACGACACCCAAGATAATCCATCCTGTTTTTTTCATAACTTTCAAAATTTTATATTATAATTAATACTATATTATTTCACGTGAAAATATTTTCTTTCCCTACAACCTTGATTTACCATCCACCGCCGGAGCCACCTCCGCCAAATGAACCGCCACCGAAAGAACCTCCAGAGAAGCCGCCACCAGAAGAACTGCCTCCCGAGAAGCCACCTCCGCCACCCAGAAAGAACGGAGGAAACCAATCATCATCATGCCTTTTATGCTGACGAGAGGATTTACCGGAAGATGGCTTTTTCTTGATAACGCCGCATTCCTCCAATATATACCTTATTAATAAATATAGGGGAATGCCGAAACAGATGATAAGAAAAAAGATAATAAATCCCCATTCATCCTCACCTATAGGGCCATCATCCACATCCGGAATACCTGTCCTACCACTCTTCACCTTACTATATATAGAGCGGCTAACGGTAACAACTGCCATCCCCGGCTGATTCAGCCGCATATACTTCACGATACATGCTCTGGCAATATCATCACAATCCACATCAGTCAATTCTCCTTCCAGTCCCATACCGGGTGCAATAAAGTACTTATGATCCTCCACGGCAATCACCATGACAAGTCCCCTTCGAGTTTTCTTGTAACCAATACCATACTTTTCACCGACATCCTGTGACATACGGAATGCATCCTGATCCTTTACATGCCCTACAATGACCAAGACATTCTGAACGCCACATTCCTGATTTAATTTCTGAAGATAAAAATTAGCAGAATCCTTCTGTTCCTTAGATAGATAACCATCTGGATCAGAAACATATTGTGTAGAATCCTTGAGATATGGAATCGGTACATTCTCTGCACTCCACTCGCGATGAGCAAAAGAAGAAGATACCACCGAAACAATAACCAAGAGCAATATAAAAAAACGCTTAAATCTCATTATTTTTCCAATTTTGGTACAAAAATACACAATAAAAACCTTATATGCAAATACTTAGGGCATTATTTTTGCAAAAATATCGCTAACTTTTTTGTTATGTCGCAAAAAACTTGTATCTTTGCACACCGATTTAGATTAATAAATAAATAATTATAGTAAGAATAACATGACTAAAGCAGATATCATCAACGAGGTGTCTATAGCAACAGGCGTACCAAAGAAAGATGTTGGCGTAGTAATAGAAGCATTTATGGATCAGGTTAAGACCAGCCTTGTCGAGAGAAAAGAGAATGTTTACCTTCGCGGATTTGGAAGCTTTAATATCAAGCATAGAGCAGCAAAGACTGCACGTAACATTTCCAAGAACATCACTCTCACCATTCCTGCTCACGACTATCCAAATTTCAAACCAGCAAAGAGTTTTGTAGATTTGATGCTGGGTCAAGCTGTAGAAAATGAGGATTAATTAAGTCTTTGGACATAACATTTATAAATAACAATATTTTAAAATTTTAAAATCATGCCAAACGGAAAGAAAAAGAAGGGCCACAAGATGGCTACTCACAAGCGTAAAAAGAGATTACGTAAGAACAGACATAAGAGCAAGTAAGCTTTTATAGCCTATTTTGCTCCCAGTCAGTTCGTGACTGAGGGGGTATGTCAGCTCTTAAGTGTTGACATGCCCCTTTTCTGTAAGTACTAATTTAAAAGATTTTTTGAAGAAAATGACAAGCGAAGTTGTAATTGACGTCCAACAGAAAGACATCTCCATCGCGCTCATGGAGGATAAACAATTAGTAGAATATCAAAATGAGCCACGCGAGGCATCCTTTTCTGTGGGCAATATCTACATCGCCAAGGTTAAGAAACTCATGCCGGGACTTAATGCTTGTTTTGTGGATGTAGGTTATGAACGCGACGCCTTTCTTCATTATCTTGATCTAGGAAGTCAATTTAATTCCTACCAAAAGTATCTTAAACAAGTACAGAGCGATAGAAAGAAACTTTTCCCATTCTCTAAAGCCACCAAATTACCTGACCTCGAAAAGGAAGGTAGTATACAGAATGTCTTGAAGACTGGACAGGAAGTGTTGGTGCAAATCGTAAAAGAACCCATCTCAACCAAGGGACCTCGACTGACAGGTGAAATCTCATTTGCAGGTCGATACTTGGTGCTCATGCCATTTGGAGAAAAAGTTTCTGTTTCGTCGAAAATCAAAAGCGGTGAAGAACGTTCACGACTCAAACAACTCATCCACAGTATCAAACCAAAAAATTGTGGCGTAATCGTACGTACTGTAGCTGAGGGAAAACGTGTCGCAGAACTCGATGCTGAGCTTAAAGTCCTGGTGAAGCGATGGGAGGATGCTATCGCCAAGGTACAGAAAACACAACAACGCCCGCAACTGGCATTCGAGGAAACCGGAAGAGCCGTCGCTCTCCTGCGTGACTTGTTTAACCCATCTTACGAGAACATCTACGTTAACAACGAAGATGTGATGAACGAGGTGAAAAACTATGTTTCTCTAATAGCCCCTGAAAAGGCGGGCATAGTTAAACTCTATACTGGTAAGGTGCCTATCTTTGACAATTTCAGCATTACCAAACAGATTAAGGCTGGATTTGGACGAGTTGTCAACTACAAACATGGTGCTTATCTCATCATTGAGCACACAGAAGCTCTGCATGTAGTTGATGTAAACAGTGGCAACCGCACTCGTGAGAAAGGTCAGGAAGCAAATGCTCTCGATGTGAACCTGGGTGCTGCCGATGAGTTGGCACGACAGTTGAGACTCCGCGATATGGGAGGTATCATCGTTGTCGATTTCATTGATATGCATCTGGCAGAAGACCGACAATTGCTTTATGAACGCATGTGCAAGAACATGCAGAAGGACCGTGCAAAGCACAATATCCTTCCATTAAGCAAATTCGGACTGATGCAGATTACCCGTCAGCGTGTACGACCAGCTATGGACGTAAACGTAGAGGAAACTTGCCCTACCTGTTTTGGATCGGGCAAAATCAAGTCCAGCATCCTCTTCACCGACCAATTGGAAAGAAAGATTGACCGCTTAGTCAACAAGATTGGCGTCAAGAAATTTACTTTGTATGTGAATCCTTATGTAGCTGCCTTTATCAATAAGGGCTTCATTTCTTTGAAGCGCAAATGGCAGTTCAAGTATGGTTTCGGATTTAATGTGATTGCTTCACAGAAACTGGCATTCCTTCAGTATGAATTCTACGATAAGGACAACCAGTATCTGGATATGCAGGAAGAACAGGAAACAAAATAGTTACTGAGACCAAATGGGTTTTCTCATGCATAGAACAATAAATAAAAGCTCCATTCGTCACATGATACGAATGGAGCTTTTATTTATTTCTTAGGTAAAATGCGAGTGATAAAGCGCTCTATCGCTCTGGCACTCTTTTCATCCATTAACTTTTGAATATTTCGCAGTTCTGTACAAGCTTTATTCCTTTGCGCTATATTAGCTACCCGCTCAAAGCTATTCAATTCTTTGATAACAGCCATGCGCTCTGCATCAGAAGGAAGAGATTTCAGTTTCTGAAGTATTGACAGGATTTCTCCGATACGATTTACCTGCTTTTCATTGATAATCCAACGAAGCGTCATACTCTCACGTAATGCGAGCGCTTGTGAATAACCATTCTTCTCTAAGTCCTTCAAATCTGCAATTCGCTGGTCAAAATGCATATCCAACATTTTACACATATTAAACTCGTTCTGATAGGTAGAAATAATCTTTCCCTCTACCCTATCCTTTCCCAACAGTTTTTCAAAATGAGCACGGTTGGCAAGGAGTTTGCGAAAGACAGGAGAATCAGGAGAATTGATTTCAGATGAAAACATATTCCATGTGTCATCCTTACACAATTCCTCTATGCTTAGCGAACTAAGGTATTGATTGAGTACGGTATCTGCCTTTTGGAAATCACTTACCTTCAGCAAGTCAACTAATTTGCGTACCAATACTGTATTCTTTTCACCAGAGTTATATTTCTTTTCCAGTTCATTAATCTCTGTGGCACGCTGAATCGCATTTTCTATTTTTTCTACGAAAGTAATATTGGAGTTGAGTCTTACCGCCCCCATCTCCTTGCAGAACAGAGTTCCATCGGGATTAATGATGAGGAAAGTAGGATAAATACCCACCTTATATTTCTTGCCCAATTCCGGTCCTTCACCAACATCCATATCCCTTGTCAGAGAAACGAATTTAGGATTGAAATAATCACCACACTCCTGCAAAGGAAAGATATTCTTCATCATATACTTGCAAGGACCACATGTTTGAGTATAGCAATCGATAAAAACTTTCTTTCCTTCAGCCTTCGCCTTTGCCAAAGCTTCCTTAAAAGAAATATCTTCAAAAAGAATTCCTCTATTACTGATTGAATCCTGAGCCATTATAGGCAACAGGATATTAAATAAAGAGAATATCAGAAATATAATTTTCTTCTTCATACAATTACGATTAAAGATCATTTTCAAAAGTAGAACAAATACCACGCAACAGTATTTGTATCTGTTGCATGATATTTGTATGTTACTTTTCATTATTTTTCAGTTGTTGTACCTGATCCCTTGGCTATACCAGGGAGATCGATACCATATTTATCCTTCATGTATCTGACAACAAGCTCATATTTTTCACTAATGAGCGGATACTTCTCCTTCGGATATTTTTCATAGAACTCTTCTGGAGAGAATCGCATAGCTGCTCTGATATAGAGTGAGAAGAAATCTCTGTAAAAACCACCGGAATTATAATTCGGCTGTTTATAATAGGAAGTATAAATACTCCATAAAGATTCCTCTTCTACACCATTATCATCAACCCATCTGATAAGACCACGATTAAACACATAGTTTTTGTGGTTTGGATTACTTCTATTCAGACTCGAAACGAAATCCATTCCATCTCTCAATCCTTCAGGCTCTGGCAAGGTATTGTCCATTCGCTGAGATGTAAGGAACTGATTGATAAAACTGAATCGCTTTACAGCCATTGTTTCATTAGCTTTCGCTAATTCCGCCTTTTCTACATCAGTCTTATTCTCCTTATCCTTAAGTTCTGCGCGTTTCTGCAACCAATATAATTCCGTATTGGAGAAACTAATTGCCCAATAGTCAAAGCCATCGAATTTAGTTGGGGTGAAGCCTGCTACATCAGGGATATAAATTTCTGTACTACCTGTACCGGTACCTGTACCGCCTGTACCAGTACCTGTACCGCCTGTGCCAGTACCAGTACCACCTGTTCCTGTGCCTGTGCCAGTACCACCTGTTCCCGTGCCTGTGCCAGTACCACCTGTTCCTGTGCCTGTGCCTGTTCCCGTACCTGTACCTGTTCCCGTACCTGTGCCTGTTCCCGTACCTGTGCCTGTGCCTGTGCCTGTTCCCGTACCTGTACCTGTTCCCGTACCTGTGCCTGTGCCCGTACCAGTGCCTGTGCCTGTTCCCGTGCCTGTGCCAGTACCACCTGTACCAGTGCCTGTACCAGTACCACCTGTGCCTGTACCGCCTGTGCCACCAGTACCACCTGTACCAGTACCACCTGTACCAGTACCACCTGTACCAGTACCACCTGTGCCTGTACCGCCTGTGCCTGTACCGCCTGTGCCACCAGTACCACCTGTACCAGTACCACCTGTACCAGTACCACCTGTACCAGTACCACCTGTGCCTGTACCGCCTGTGCCACCAGTACCAGAATCATCTCCTCCTCCAAGATTAGGATCTACACCCCTAAAGTCTTTCTGCAAGTAAATCTTTACAGGAAAATTCTTCTGAATCATCTCGGTAGAAGCATAAGGGAATACGTTGTTCTTAAAGAAATCAACATAATAAGGCACTTCTGTACCTGGCACATCATCACCATAATAGAGTTTTCCCGTACCTATACCCGTCCATTTTCTGTTCAAGTCGGCAGGAGTAATATCCTTATACAGCAGATAAACACCATATTTATCATGTATTTCTTTAATATCTTCATCCCAAGAATTGTTACCTTGAGGAAATTCCATACGAAGAACGGAGTAGTTACCCGATGGAGTGATAGGATCTTCGGATGGAGTGCAAGCCGTCATTGTGATGAGGCTCGCAACTGTGATATATATAAATCTTTTCATTCTTCTGTGTTATTATCCGGGTTAGTATTATCAACTGTGAACTCAGAAGTCTCACCTATGCGTTTTGCACAAAGTGGATTCTGCTCCAGCTGATTGTTCAATTCTCGTGCTACATCAGGTATAGGGACTGTATAAAGTGGATCCTTTGCCTGAAGGGTATAGGTTGTCTTGGTAGTTGGTGTAGAATACCAAACGTGCTTGATTTCTGGCATACCCCAACGGCGCAAATCATACCAACGATGACTCTCGAAACAAAGTTCACGACGGCGTTCCTGATGTATATACTCCACCAACTTATCAATATCTGCTACATCCTCTGCCTTTGGAGCATAGTTATCAGCAAATCTCTTACTACGTAATTCTACCAAAGCTTGAAGTGCTTCCTGACTTCCATTAGCATCCACTCCAGCCTTGGCGAGCATTGCTTCTGCTTCCATATAATTGAGATATGCCTCAGAAAGACGAAGACTTCTACCAAACACACCTGTACCACCAGTAGGTCGATAACTATTATTGACCTTCAATTTACCGATAGCCAAAGGCAGCAGTTCACCAGAGAATTCTTTCCTTACGATATAACGCTGCTTACGAAGGTCACCATCCTCAAAACTGTTGAGCAGTTCATCAGAAGCACGGAAATAAGGTTTACGAGGCAAACCTGTCGTTGGATCTTCCGTAGAATATTCTTCAACCCATCCTGCCCAATCCGATACTTTACCATAAGGGAAGATGACCTCAGAAGATTCATCATAAGAATGATAATTGGTATAGATACGTGCCACCTGACCATATTCATTCTTTTCCGTTTCTACTGTATTGAGATCAAGCAACTTGAACCGCGAATCGTTCATCACCATCTTCGCATACTTGGCAGCCTCTTCCCAGTTCTCCATATAAAGATAGGTACGAGAGAGCAGCAGTTGTACCATTGGCAGACTTGCACGGTAATCCTTCTTCCATTGTCTTGCCTCAGAAACAAGTTTAAACTGACTTTCTGCCTCCAGCAAGTCTTTGACAATTTGGTCATAGACTGCCTTCACGGTACTGCGAGCCATCGGTTTTTCCTCTACACCACTTGTTAATTTCAGAGGAACACCTAAAGCATCAGAATTCTCATTGTATGGCTGACCAAATATATTCACTAAGTTCAGATAGTAAAAGCCACGGAGCGCATAAGCCTGTCCCAGGACATAATGGATATCTTCTTCTGAACCTGTCACAGTATCAATATAATCAATGACAGCATTCACACCCTTCAGTTTACGATAATATGTATAATACATATCCGTAGAGGTTCTACCAGCCTCTTTCATCATATTAAACATATCCGGCTGCCATGTATAGGAAGCCAACAATATATCGTAATTGAAATTATCTTCAGGTAACTGATAGAGAGTTGCAGTTAAGTCGTCATCCATCAAGGTAAGAAAATAATTAAAGCCACCTATGTCGTTACGAGGATAAGCCTCGCCCAACAAGATTTCATTAAGTGAGCGCACATCCTTTGGGACAAACTCACTTGTGGATTTTGGCTCCAGGAAGTCACCGCAACTATTGAGCATCAGCATGCCTCCCAAGAGTACCATTGTATATAATTTAACTTTTTTCATGATTGTCATTTTTTAGAATGAAGCACTAAGTCCGAAAGAGAAAATGCGTGGCTGGATACTGTTACCCAACTCAGGATCAAAGCCATTCCATTTCTTGCTGGCAATGACGAAGAGATTGTTTGTACTACCACTCAAAGAGATGCTTGTAGCATGAATCTTCTGACAGATTTTCTTAGGCAGATAATAAGACACAGACAACTGATTGCAGCGGAAGAAAGAACCGCTCACAAGACGTGCTGTTGAATTTGCCCACATTTCATAACGATTGGTAAAATAGCCATCTGGTGTATAGAGATTGAGAATATCCGCTACTGAAGTATAGAGACCAGGTATGTTGGTATGCAGCTCATCACCAGGCTGTTTCCATCGATTCAACAATTCCTTGCTGAGGTTGGACAGCGGACTTGGCATCTTGCCATAAGTAAAGGTAGAATATGGGTTAGGAAGGCGTTTCTTTGAACCCAAAATCAGGGCAAAGCTCGCACTTACCTGAAGATCCTTCCAGCGCACATGAGGATTGATACCTCCAGTAAAGAAAGGCTCTGATTCACCTGCATAAACCAAGAATGACAATGGGTCTATTGTCTTATCCGGATTTTCAAACTCCTCTACCTGGGTACCTCTAAAGGTAGGAAGACCTGTCTCATGGTCAAGACCTGTAAAATCATAAGCCCAGAAAGAATAGAGAGAATAACCCTTACGCAAAGGGCGCTGACTGTTGCCGGCTACGAAATCACGATGGGTCAACTGGTCAACACGGGCTGTGCGATCATCCGTCTCAGTCTTGTTCCAGTTCTTGGAAGCATTAAATCCAACACTTACTACTAAGTCCTTGGTCTTGATAGGAGTGATATTCATTGTCCACTCGAGACCATGGTTGACGATGATACCACCATTGAGCTTCAATGTTCCCATACCATATTCCTCTGGTACATCTTGCTCAATAATCGCATTAGAACGTCTTCCGTAATACTCAAGACTCATCGTTACGGCTCTGAAAATCTGCATATCGAGACCGAGGTTCCAAGTCTTGGTACGTTCCCACTTCAGATAAGGGTTAGGAAGACTTGCGATGCTGGTATAGTATTCATTATAACCAGGAAGCAAACCACCATAAGAAGCTATCAATTCCGGACTGATGGAATTGACTACATTTCCCTGAATACCATATGTTGCACGGAGGTTAAGCTGGTCAAGCCACTTCACGTTGTCTTTGATAAACTTCTCTTCTGCTATCTTCCAAGAGAAACCGAACGAATAAGTAGGATCAAACTGCTTACGCTTATCCTGTCCGAAACGGTTGGAAGCATCTGAACGGATATTCATATTCATAACATAACGATTCTTCAGAGAGTAAGCAGCTGTACCAAAGAAGGATACGTAATTGGAAGTATTGTTGATACTACTCCATCCACCCTCAAAGAGACCTCTAAGAGCACCCCAACCTACAGACTGTGTACCACCGATAGGCACAATATCCTCTGGAAGCGAAGGAGAGATCAAACTCTCACCACGCTCTGGCACATAACCCCAGACATTCGTACCCTTACCATATGTTTTGGAAGAACGCATCTCAAAACCAAACATACCATTGACACGATGAATCTCATTGAAAGTCTTGCTTGCTACCAGCTTATGCTGCATATCAAGCGAAGTCATATTGGAATTATTATTGGTCAACTGACCGCCAAATGGCAACAGGGCTGCTTTATACAAAGCAGAACCAGGTTCAGCCTCACCTACTCCATAACCACGATAGTTAGTTTCAATGTAGGAAGTCCTTTCACCCTTATAACTTTCAGAATCGTTGGAACTATGAGCCATAGAACCCACCAACTGATAATTAAGCCAAGGAAGAAGCTGGAAATCAATATTTGCAGACACATTGAAGGTATTACCGCGGTTCTTACTATAACTGTTATCCATCTCATTGAGGACATTGTAGCCATAAGTATTGTTGGAACCAAGGGACTTGTTCAACTGATAAGTATAATATTGTTTATAGAAAGCTCGTTCACCATTTTCCTCGAAAGCAGGTACGGCACGGCTGGTATTAAGAGCATACGACTGAGGACTTACACCGCTATAGCCGTAAGAATTTCGTGAACTACCGCTAATATTAAAGGAAGCACGGATTCGCTTACTGAATTGCACACCTACATTCAGACGAGTAGTAAATTGATTTTGACTATTACCAATTTCTGTACCTTCAGAATTAGAGTAGCCAAAAGAAGCATTATAAGTTACTCTCTGAGTACCACCAGATACGCTGAGATTATGACTATGACTAAAAGAATTACGGGTCAAGAGATCAAGCCAGTCAGTATTCACAGTTTCCAATCTTTCCATCTGCTTCATAAAGTCGGCCTCGGAAATCATGTGCTTGTTAAACATAGCCATCAATCCCTCATAAGTATAAATCTGAGGAAGCGGATCACCCTGATAGCGCACACCCGCATCATACGCCTCCTTACTGAACTGAATACGCTCTTGCGAATTCATAAAATCAAATAAGTCGTAGTTAGGACGTTGACGGACAGAGAAGTTTGCTGAATAGCGGATACTGGTACGTTCTGCAGAACCCTTCTTGGTCGTGATGACAATCACACCATTAGAAGCCTTAGAACCATAGATGGCAGTAGCCGAAGCATCCTTCAACACAGTAATATTTTCTATATCCTGAGGGTTGAGCCAGGACACCTGATTACCTATCAATTCCTTCATATCAGTAGTCATCGCTGCTGTAGCATCGATAGAAATAGGGTCTTCCTGGATGACTCCATCAACAACCCAAAGAGGGTCGGTATTTCCAAGAATAGTTGCCTTACCACGAATGGTAAGCTTAGGAGCAGATCCCACACGGGAAGAAGAATTGACTACCATCAATCCTGCCACCTTACCCTGCAACATCTGGTCGATAGTCTGGTAGGCAGGCATCAGCACATCTTCACCTTTCAAAGTGGTGAAGGCACCAACCATATCCTTACGAGGCAAGCGGCCATAACCAGTCTCCACAACTTCAACTTCCTTCAATTGACTTGTGGCAGCAGGAATCATACTCACATTGATGGAATTGCTATTGTGGTAACGTACCACCTTCTTTTCCATTCCAAGGTAAGTGAACTCCAGGTAATATGCCTTTCCTGGCTCCATTTCAGGCATGGTAAGACTGAATTTACCATTGATGTCAGTAACGGTTGCCAATTTGGTACCTCTCACTCTTACACTTACACCAGGCAGGGGATCCTGGCTGTCATCGGTGACGACACCTTTGGCAATAACTGCAGTACGGCGAGCTTGAACAGCTCCCTTTTGGCTTGTGTTTACATTGTTTTGAGCAAAGACTGCTTGTCCAGAGGCAAGAGCAAAGCACAAAAGAGATGTATTCAAGACCATGGTGTAGTTTTTTCTCTTAGAATTCATAGTCCCTTTTGTTTTAAATTAATAATTGGCACAAAGATAGCAAATAAAGTTAAACGAGCAAAACATTTTATTACTATTTTTTGTATTTTGCACGTATTTTGTCAGTTTTTCCTGTATTTTTATACGCAAATAGAAATTTCATTGAATTAAATTTAGATTTCTATGGTCTTTTTAAAATATTTAATGATATTAATAAAAAAGTTAATTTAAAATTCCATGTAACCTTTTCTATTACTTCATCGTCTAAGTTATAAGATAACATGAGTAATAACATAAAAAGAAAGGAAAAAATTATGATTTTGAGCACAACTCCAACCATAGAAGGTCACCCTATCCGTGAATATCGTGGCATTGTGACAGGCGAAACCATCATTGGTACCAACTTTGTGAAAGATTTCTTTGCCAGTATTCGTGATGTGATTGGCGGAAGAAGCGGTTCTTACGAAAGTACCCTCCGCAAAGCTAAAGATACTGCACTCAGGGAGATGAGCCAGCGTGCTGCATCCTTAGGCTGCAACGCCATCGTGGGCATCGACCTGGATTACGAAACTGTTGGTAACAGCGGTTCCATGCTGATGGTAACTTGCAGCGGAACGGCGGTGATTATCTAAGTTCTGCATCTGAAAAAAGAACAAAACATGTCTGAACAGGGGCGGTAACCGCCTAAAAAATCGAGTTACCGCCCCTGTTCAGACATATTTTACAAGATTATAATATAGTATTAACAGGTATAAAGTAATTAAATAAATATGA